>Ga0209211_10003370_pt1 | contig 26150 bp, 22 predicted proteins | sample RifGroA2_FD_183992 | JGI IMG/M metagenome (GOLD analysis project Ga0209211, IMG submission 183992) | Groundwater microbial communities from Rifle, Colorado, USA - Groundwater A2 (SPAdes) (version 2) | ecosystem: Environmental > Aquatic > Deep subsurface > Groundwater | place: Rifle, Colorado...
TGTGGACCGACGCCGACTTCCGCGGCCACGCCCTCGCCGACCTGGTGCTCTACGAGCTCCACGTCGGCGCCTTCACGCCGGCCGGGACGTTCGAGGCGATCGTCCCGCACCTCGCGGCGCTCGTCGACCTCGGCGTCACGGCGCTCGAGCTGATGCCGGTCTGCGAGTTCCCGGGCTCGCGCAACTGGGGCTACGACGGCGTCCACCTCTTCGCCCCGCAGTCCACGTACGGCGGGCCGCGGGGCCTGCGCCGGCTCGTGGACGCCTGCCACGCGCGCGGCCTCTCGGTCCTGCTCGACGTCGTCTACAACCACCTCGGGCCCGAGGGCAACTCCCTGGCGGAGTACGGTCCCTACGCGCGGGACGGGCACCCGACGCGCTGGGGGCCGGGCCTCAACTTCGACGGCGAGGGGAGCGCCGGGGTGCGGCGCCACGTCGTCGAGAACGTCCGGTACTGGGTGCGCGAGTTCCACGTGGACGGCTTCAGGCTCGACGCGGTCCACGCGATCCGGGACACGAGCCCCGTGCACATCCTGGCCGAGCTGGCCGGGGCGGCGCACGCCGAGGGCGCGCGCGCGGGCCGGCCCGTCCACGTCGTCGCCGAGTCCCACGACAACGACCGGCGGCTCGTCGAGCCGGCCGCCGACGGCGGGCTCGGCCTCGACGCGGTCTGGTCGGACGACTTCCACCACGCGCTCCACCGGCGGCTCACGGACGAGCGCGCGGGCTACTACGGGGACTTCGGCGAGGCGCCGTGGCTTCCACGCGCGCTCGCCGAGGGCTTCGCCTTCCAGGGCGAGCCGTCGGCCTACTGGGGACGGCCGCGCGGCACGCCGAGCGCGGACCTTCCGGCCGAGCGGTTCGTGATCGCCGTCCAGAACCACGACCAGGCCGGCAACCGGCCGCACGGCGAGCGGCTCGGCACCCTCGTCGCGCCCGCCGCCGTGCGGCTCGCCGTCGCGCTCCTCTGCGCGGCGCCCGCGCTCCCGCTCTTGTTCATGGGCGAGGAGTACGGCGAGACCGCGCCGTTCCAGTTCTTCGCGTCCTTCCTCGACCCGGCGCTCGCCCAGGCCGTGCGGCGCGGCCGCGCGGAGGACGTCCAGCGCTTCGGCTGGCCGCCGGGGATCCCGGACCCGGACGCCCCGGGCACGTTCGTCGCCTCGCGCCTGAACCACGGCCTCGCCGCCGCGCCCCGCCACCGGGCGCTGCGCGAGTACTACCGGCGCTGGCTTGCGCTCAGGCGCGCGCACCCGGCGCTCGGCGCGCGCGGCAAGGCGCTGGCGCAGGCCGCCCTCGACGCGGGCGGCCACGTCCTGACGCTCGACCGGCGGGCGCCCTCGGGCGAGGAGGCGCGGCTCGTCGCGAACGTGACGGGCGCACCGCGGCCCGCGGCGCCGCCCGGCGCCGGCTGGCGGCTCCTGCTCGACAGCGAGGACCCGCGCTGGGGCGGGGCGGGCGGGGCGGCGCCGCTCGCCCCCTGGCAGGCGTTGCTCTGGGAGCGGGCACGGTGATAGCGTCGGGCACCGTGCGCGGCGGCGACCTCCTCGACCAGATCCTCGCGCTCGACCCCGGCGCCCGCGGGATCCGCGCCTTCGCGCGTCCCGGCGCGGCGGCCGCCGCGGCGCGCGCGCTCCGTGGCGCCCGGCGCGTGCTCCTCGCGACCGGCTTCACCGTCGCCCCCGGCATGCCGGAGACCGACGGTCCGCCCGGCGCCGCGGTCCTCGGCCGCGCGCTCCGCCGGCTCGGCGCCCGCGTGCGCTGGGTGACGGACCCGGCGAGCGCGCCGCTCGTCGAGGCGGCGCTCGACGTGCTCGGCGAGCCGCCCGACGTCGTCGTCTATCCCGAGGGCGGCGGCGGGGCGGCGGCGCTCCTCGCCGCCGAGCGGCCGACCCACCTGGTCGCGATCGAGCGCCCGGGCAGGACGCGCGCCGGCGACTACCTCTCGGCGCGCGGCGAGAGCGTCGCCGCGCTCAACGCGCCCGTGGACGAGTTGTTCGTGGGGAACACGGGCCGGCGCCGGCCGGTCACGGTCGGCATCGGCGACGGCGGCAACGAGATCGGCATGGGCAACGTGCGCGCGCGGCTCGTGCGCCTGAACCGCCTCCACGCGCGGATCGCCTCGGTGGTCCGCGTGGACCACCTGGTCGTCGCCGGCGTGTCGAACTGGGGCGGCTACGGCGTCGTCGCCGCGCTCGCGCGCCTCACCGGGCAGGATCTCCTGCACACCGCCGCGCTCGACCGGCGCATGGTCGAGGCGTGCGTCGCGGCGGGCGCCCACGACGGCGTCACGCGGCGCCGCGAGCCCACCGTGGACGCGCTGCCGCTCGGGGCCCACGCGGCCGTCGTCGAGCTGCTCCGGCTGGCCGCGCGTTCCGGTATGATGGGGGGGCGATGACGGTCCTCGAGGAGTACCGCGCGCGGCACCCGAAGTCGGCCGCGCTGTGGGAGCGCGCGCGCGCCGCGATCCCGGGCGGCATCACCCACGACATCCGCCACCTGGCACCGTTTCCCGTCTACGTCGAGCGCGCGCAGGGCACGCGCAAGTGGGACGCCGACGGCCACGAGTACATCGACTACTGGATGGGCCACGGCGCGCTCTTCCTCGGCCACTGCCACCCCGCGGTCGTCCGGGCCGTGCAGGAGCAGGTCGCCCGCGGCACGCACCTCGGCGCCTGCCACGAGCTGGAGGTCCGCTGGGCCGAGCTGGTGAACCGGCTCGTCCCGTGCGCGGAGCTGACGCGCTTCACGATGTCGGGCACCGAGGCGACGCACCTGGCGATGCGCGTGGCGCGCGCCTTCACCGGGCGGTCCCGGATCGTGAAGCTCGCGGGGCACTTCCACGGCTGGCACGACGGCGCCGCGGTCGCCGTCAACCCGCCCTACGACGTGCCGATGTCGGCCGGCATCCCGGGCGCGACGCTCGACCAGGTGCTGATCTGCCCGCCGAACGACGTCAAGGCCGTCGAGGCCCTGCTCGAGCGCGGCGACGTCGCCGCGGTGATTCTCGAGCCCGCGGGCGGCCAGGCCGGCACGACGCCGACGATCCCCGGCTACCTGCACGAGCTGCGCGCGCTCACGGCCCGCCACGGCGTCGTGCTGATCTTCGACGAGGTGATCACGGGCTTCCGCTACGCGCCCGGCGGCGCCCAGGCCTACTTCGGCGTGACGCCCGACCTCACCACGCTCGCCAAGATCGTCGCCGGCGGCCTGCCCGGCGGCGCGCTCTGCGGCGCGCGCGCGCCGATGGCGCTGCTCGCCTTCCGCGGCGACGCCGACTGGGACCGGAGCCAGCGCGTCGCCCACGCGGGCACCTTCAACGCGAACCCCCTCTCGGCCGCCGCCGCAATCGCCACGCTCGAGCAGTGCGCGGACGCCTCGCTCCAGGCGCGCGCGAACAAGCTCGGCGACGAGCTGCGGCGCGGGCTCGCCGAGGCGATGCGGCGCGCGGACGTGCCCGGCACCTGCTACGGCGAGGCGTCCATCTACCACGTCTCGTTCGAGGGCAAGCCCGGGCTCGCCGGCTTCGACCGGCCGCGCCGGGGCGACGCCTACCACCTGCTGCGCTGCGCCCTGCTGAACCACGGCGTCGACTGCTCGACGCACCACGGCTGGGTCTCCGCGGTCCACACCGAAGAGGACGTCGCGCGCACGCTCGCGGGCTACGAGCGCGCGTTCGGCGCGCTCGCGGCGGACGGGGTCTTCGCGGGGCGATGAGGCGCGCGGCGGCGGTCGGGCTCGCGCTGGCGGTCGGGCTCCTCGCGGGCGGCTGCGTCTACTACCCCAAGGTGACGGACATCGGGGGCGTGCGCCTGCTGCCGTCCAAGGGCCGGGTCGTGCGCGAGGGCGCCCGCGCCCTCTTCTACGCCGACATCGACAGCACCGGCAAGTTCAGCGACGCGCTCGTGCGTGCCGAGACGCCCGTCGCCCGGCGCGCGCAGCTCGTGGACGCCGCGGGCGCGCCGCTCGCGCGCCTGGAGGTGCCCGGCGCGACGCTCGTGCGCCTGGCCCCCGGCGCCGCGCGCATCGTCCTCTCCGAGCTGACCCGCGAGCTCCAGCCGGGCGAGGTCGTCATCGTCACGCTCGTCTTCCAGAAGGCGGGCGCGATCGGCGTCATCTCGCCCGTCGAATAGACACGTCCCGGCCCCTCTGCTATCCTCAGCGGTCTGGTGGGCAGGTAGCTCAGTTGGTAGAGCACAGGACTGAAAATCCTGGTGTCGGCGGTTCAATCCCGTCCCTGCCCACCATTCTTCCTCACATGGAGAGCGCGATCACGGCGATGACGTTCGACACGAAAGGAGGTCACCCATGACGAAGTGACCCCGACAGGAGGGAAGCGCCCGATGGACGAGATCGAGTTCGACAGTCTCTACGCCGCCGCACGAACCTATCAGGATCGCCGCCTCGGAGCCGGCAGTCTCTGCGACCGCTGCGACCATGGCCACATCTACCGCCGTCAGGGAGCGCGGGATGTCGCGGTCTATTGCCGGAGCCTGCGCACCCGGGTCCCGTCCGACATTGCGGAGTGCAGCGCCTTTCGGGCGGCCACGGCGCTCACGTTGAGCGACATGATGGACATCGCGCTCCCGATCGATCCGCGCGAGGGAATCGACCGGCGGAGCTATCGCTGAGCGGCGGCCGGGGACGAAACTTCCACGAACACCGGCCTGCGCCGGGTATAGTTTCCACGTGTCGCTCTTCGAACCGATCTTCGACGCGCTCAACCGCGCGCGGGTTCGCTACGTGGTCGTCGGCGGGTTCGCCACGGTGCTCCACGGGCACGCGCGCCTGACCGCCGACATCGACCTGGTGATCGACCTGTTCCCCCCCGAGGCCAGAAAAGCGCTGGACACCCTGACCGGCCTGGGCTTCAGACCCCGCGCTCCCGTCGAGCCGCTCGCCTTCGCAGACCCCGCCACCCGTCACCAGTGGATCCACGACAAGGGGATGCGGGTGTTCTCGATGTGGGACCCCGCAAACCCCATGCGCGAGGTCGATCTCTTCGTGGAGCACCTGATCGACTTCGACGAGTTGTGGAACCGCTCGGACATCATCAACCTCAGCCACACCGCGGTTCGCATCGCCTCCATTCCGGACCTGATCCGCCTGAAGCGGCTTGCCGGTCGACCTCAAGATCTGGCGGACATCGAAGCCCTGGAGATCATCCTTCGTCGCAAGGAGGATCGAGATGGCCGATGACGCAGACCGCGAGACCCTGCCCGACGCCTGGGGCGCGGGGTGGGAGGCCCACCGGGTCCACCAGCTCACGTTCGCGCTCAGGGCCACTCCCGCGGAGCGGCTGGCCTGGCTCGAGGAGATGATCGTCCTCGCCTATCAGGTGGGCGCACTCCCGAAGTCGCGTGACTGACCGGTAGATGTTCCTGTTCCCGGAGCCACCGGACCCGATCTTCCTCGCCATCTTCCGGGAAGCCCTGGAGTACGTCCGTGAGGTGCAGCTCGTCCAGTTTCGAGAGGGACACCGGCCGACCCGGTCGGAGAGGAAGGAGCTCGACGAGTGCTATGCGACCTTGTATCCGGAGCTGGTTCCGTTCTTCTCGCGGGGGCGGCTGATCCGGGTCATCGATCGCCTCCTGGCGGCGGGCCGCAAGCCGGAGCTCTATCGGCTGACGGACTACCACTGGATGGTGATCTACCGGTGCCTGGAGATGTACAGCGACCTGCACAACGACGGAGCGACGGGAACCGACGGCAAGGTCGGACCGTACGAGATCGAGCGGATCGATTTCGGGGCGATCGTAGATCGCTTCTTCTTTGACACCGACTTCCTCGTGGGCCCCATGCTGCTCCAGGCCGAGGAGAAGGCGCCTGGCCGGCTCCAGATCACCAAGGAGGCCTGGAGGATTGCCGCGGGTTTGACGCCGACCGCTCGGGATTCGCGGATAGCGCGGGTGAATCGCCGTGAGCTGGCTGAGCTGCGCTGCGAGCCGCCGCCCACGGTTCCTGCGTCCGGCTACGTCGGGCCCTACCCGCTTCGTGAGCGGGAGCCGAGCGAGGACGCCGAGTAGACTCACGGAGGTTGGGTCAGGTCCGGCCGCGTAGGGTCGTTGGTCGCCTCGACCCTGCTGACGACTTGCTTCGCCGGATCTCGCGCGGCTTCGCCTGAGCGCCACGGGGCCGGCCGGACGGCGTGGCGCGCGCTCGTGTGCGCTTCCCGACCCGCGTGGGATCGGGCGGCTCGGCCTCGATCTCGATCCCGAACACGTCGGCCAGCTTCTCGGCGGCGATCCGCTTCCCTGCGCCTGCGCCGGCTCGTGAGACGGCACCGGCCGTGGCCGAGCTCAGCAGCTCGGTCTGATCGACCTGGCGCAGGGTGAAGAACAGCTCGGGCTTCGCGTCGAGGCGCGCGCCCACGCCGTAGAGCACCGCCGCGACGTGCTTGCACATATCTGCCCAGTCCGGGCACGAGCAGTCCATCGTGATCTCGCGCGGCGCGGGGAACAGCCCCTCCTTCGGGTCGGCCAGCACCGCCAGGACCTCGCCGGACAGCTCCCCCCGCAAGAGCCCCACCAGGGACCCGATCCGGCCCGTGCAGCGGGTCACGACGCGGCGCCAGCGCGCCCGCTTCATCTGAGCGATGTGGACCGTCACCGTGTACAGCTCGCTCCCGGCGACACGCGCCTCGACCCTGCCCCGCGCAATCGCCAGATCCACCACCGAGCCGTTGCGCACGTAGGTGCGCCCGCGCGGCAGCCGGTTGGCGAAGTCCATGTAGCGCTCGAGGTTGTCGCACCAGGCCTTGCCCCAGAAGGTCGTCGCGATGCCCCGCCCGCGGCGCTGGATCAGGACCGGCTCGGCAGCCCGTCCGCGCTTCTTGGCGATCCTGGCGATCGCCTTGGCCGCCCGAGCCCTCTTTTCCGCCACCGAGACGTAGGGGCGGAAGCTCCAGCCGCCGTCACCATACCAGGCCATCGTGTCTCCTCGTGCGCGCCCCGGGGTTCACGCCTCGGCAGTGGCTCGATCCAGATCGAGCGCCACTATTGCCCTCGGCTTCATGCAATCAGCGCAGGGGAAGGTACTCGACCCGGCCAGCAAGGTCGGCGAGGTCTGCGGCCACGGCGATCAGCTCCAGGTCGTGGACGCACTGGCCGATCGTCACCTGGAGTTGATGGGCGTACACCAACCCAGCAAAGGAGCGGCCCGCTCGCTGCCGCTGCGTGGCCTCTGCGAGAAGGTCCGCGTCCCTGGTGAAGAGGACGCGCCCGAGCGCGCCGGCCCGGTCCAGAAGCTCAGCGTCGGTGAGCCGGCGGGCACCATCCTCGTGAGCGGTCAAGACGTCGATGGAGCGGAGCCGGAGCCCCTCGGTGATGGCCCGGGGCACGTGCACATCCATGTAGAAGCGAACGCTCAAGGAAGCAGGCCGCGCGCCTTGAGCCGTGCCGCGAGGGGTGAGTCTCCGGCCTCCTTCTGGAGCTGACGGGCTGTCTGCTCCTGGCGGGCGATCTCGGCGTCCAGCGTCGCCTGGTGGTCGTAGTAGTAGGCGAGGGCCGCGTGAATCTGAGCCAGCGAGAGGTGGACGTGCTGGAAGTGGATCTCCTCGGGGCTCCAGCCGTAGGCGAGGCGGTCCACGACGACCTCGATGACCTTGACGTTCGCGTCGTCGATCCAGGCGACGCCCCGTTCGTCCAGCTTGATGTGCGGATGGGCAAGCATGGCCATGGGTGTGTCCCTCTGTTCCCACCCACAGACTGCCCCAGGAGGGCGGAGGGAGTCAAACCTCAGGATGGGCGGCGCGTCGTCACGCGACGCGCCAGCGGATGATGGCAGTGATCCCGCTGAGTGTCCTCACTGTGGGTCAGTGGAGGCTCGCCGTGTATTCTCGCCGGCCGCGATTCTCAGCGGAGCGGATAGCGGATAGCGGATGCGGATAGGCGACATAAAGCCCGTTCTCGGTGGTTTGGTTTGGGCGGCAGGCGAGCCGCCGGCCATTTGGGCGGCAGGATATGGGACAGCATTATTCCTGCTCTCAAGGCACATAACTTCCGCGTTTTTGCGCCGACACTCAAGGACGAGCACAGCAGCAAGGGATGACGCCGCCGCTCGCCGAGCCGAATGCCTTTAAGGCGCCGGGGGGTCCGGATCGAGCCATGACCGCTTTCGGGGATCTCGCCAGACGACGAATGGCGTCCCGACGCGCGCTGAGAGCGGCAGCGGTCGCCTGCGGCTGGCTGCTGGCCTGGCCCGGCCTCGGTGGCGCCGCGCCGCCGATCACTGTCGGCTCCGTCTGGGCCGCCCCCGAGGGCGCCGTGCAGGAGATCCAGTCCCGATGCGGGCCGGTGCAGGCTGGCCGGGTAGCCTGTTACCGGGCGGTCGCCGCGCGGTATGGCGCCCCGCCGGCTACCCTCGACGCCATTGACCTCCTCCAGGGCGAGGGCCACGTCACCGGGTTCCGAGCGGCCGGGCGGGTGGACCTGGCGGCGGCGCTGTTCCCGTTCCGCCCCAACCAGAACGCGGTCCTCCTGGTCGTGAACGGCGATCCGCCGGTAGTGGACGTGGACGACGCGGCGCGCCTGGCCCAGACGTGGGAGCAGGCCCGCGTCGGCGGCACACCGCCGCCCGTCTGGCTCTTTCCGGGCGACCGGGTCCCCCTCGAGGCTGTCACGATCGAGGCGACTCCCGACACCGGGCTGCGCCTCCTCCTTCCCTACGAGCTTCGTGCCTGCCGAGCGTGCCCGACCCTGGTGACGCTCTGGTACCACCTCACCTTCGACGCGGCAGGGCGCTTTGCGGCGTTCCGCTTTGTCTCGTCCGCGGGCGAGAAGACTGCGCTCGGCGATGATCAGGCTACGGCGCGGATCGCCCCGGGCAGCGTGGTAGTGATCCGCCTGCCCGCCAACCCGTCCACGGGATACCTCTGGGTCCCGGAGGCCCTGCCCGCCGATGGGCCGCTGCGCATGCTCTGGCATGCCTACCGGCCGGCCGCGTCCCCCCGGCTCGGCGCCCCCGGCGAGGATTTCTGGTGGCTGGAGGCCCGGCAGCCCGGCACGGCCACGGTCATGCTGCGCTCTCTCCGGCCCTGGCAGCCGGATCCCAACGCGCCCGCGCGCCAGTTCGCGATCGAGGTGGCCGCGCCGTAATAGCCTGTTGGCGGCGGATGTTGTCGAATCACTGGATCATCCGGAAAGGAAGGAGGTTCTTGATGTCCAAGGTGGTGGACATCCCGACGGCGCTGCTGGAACACGTCCGCCAGTCAGTAGTAGAGGAAGCGGAGCGTCCGCCGGAGAATCGTGCGGAGCGAGAACGGGTCTTCCCAGCGCTCCAGACTCACGTCGCCCTCGCGGAACTCCCTGAACATCTCCGCGCGCCCGAGATGGAAGAACACGGCGTCCAGGTTGGGCGCGGGCTTGAACTCGCCGAGCCGTCCCTTCAGCTCCTCGAGGTCCTTCCGCGGCGGTGCCACCTGCGGCTGGGCGCCCGCGAGCCGGTTCGTGAAGCTCGGCGCCCGTGGGGTCAGGAGAATCAGCACCGACTTCGTGAAGTCGACGGTGGCCTCGTTGGAGAACAGGTACTGCACGCCCGGAATGTTCTTGAGGATCGGCACGCCGTCCTTGATCCGCTCCGTCTCCTTCTCGCTCAGGCCGCTCAGGATCAGGGTCTCGCCGAACTTGAGAACGACGCTCGCCGTCACCTTCGTGCTCGTCGTCTGCGCGAACTGGCTGAAGGTCGTCGTGGCCGTCTGGTTCTCGATGAAGGTCCGCGACGCCTCGACCTGCAGCTGGACCGTCTCGTCGTCGACGAACGCCGGCGTCACCGCGAGCTTCACGCCGACGGGGATATCCTGCAGGGTGCCCTGACTCCCCGCGGCGCCTCCGATCAGGACGTGGAGCGTCCCGCCCGTGAAGAACTCCGAGGGCTTTCCGTCCACGGCCGTGAGCGTCGGCCGCGCCATCACCTCGTTCTGGTCGTCGTTGTCGTTGAAGATGTTGAGGTTGTAGGTGATCGCCGGCATCGTGATCGTCTGCAGCAGCACTCGCGCCAGCGTGTTCAGCGCCGTCGAGGTCTGGTCCGGGGGGTACACACCGGTCTGGCTCCGCGTTCGCGCCAGGCTGCCGGAGAACTGCAGCGACAGGCCGGTGAGAAGGTTGACCCCCCGATTCGTCGTGTAGCGCTCTTCCGAGCGGATGAGCACCACATCGACGAGGACCATCCTGGGCTGCGTTGCTGGCCGTGCCGGTGGCGCGACCGCCGCCGGCGCCGGTGGTGGGGGACGGTCCAGCGGGCTCGGCTGCGCCTGCGCGAGGGTGGCGTTGCCGAGGCGGCGGTGGGTGTCGCGCCAGTCGTCGAGCCGGCGCGTGAGATGCTCGAGCCGGGAGGTGTCGCTCGGGCTCAGCGCGCGGAACCACGCCACGTCACGTTGCGCCTCGTCGGACAGTCCCGCGGCGGCCCGGATGAGGGCTCCCGTCTTCAGGAGGACGAGCTTCTGCGGCTGCAGTCGCTCGGCGGCCTTGAGCGCGAACGTGGCCGTGTGGAGGTCCTGGGCGTGGTAGGACGCTGCCGCGAGCGCCAGCCAGAGCGCCGGGTCCTTCTGATCGAAGAGGAGGGCGGAGGCGAAAGCGTTCTGGGCCTCGCCGAACCGGCCCTGGCTGAACTGCAGTCGCCCGAGCTGCGTGGAGGCCACGTAGAGCGTCGGCGAGAACTGGAGCGCCAGGTGATAGCCGACCTCGGCGAGCTGGTACTGGCTGCCGTCGCCCGCCGCCGCGCGGAGGTGATACGCGAGGCCGTTCAGGAAGTGGAGGGCGCCGTTCTGCGGGTCGAGCTTGATGGCGCGGCCCAGGGCCTTCGAGGCTCTCACGTAGTCGCCGCGAGAGAGCGCCTCGACGCCCGACCGTACCAGCGGCACGCTCAGGCGCCCGTCGCTGGGCACGAGCGCGGCGAGGTCGGCCGGGGTTGGAGCGGCATCGCTCGCGGCAGAACCGAAACGAGCGCCCGTCCCGCAACCGGCGACGAGCAGTACCGCGGCGGCAACCGCGAGCAGCCGTGTCATTGACCGAGGCCAGTCTATCCGAAGTCCCTGAGCAGCCACGCATGGAATGTGCTTGACTCGAATCCGGCGAGGAACGTATGAAGGGCCAACTTGCGCCCGGCGCGTGCCACGGGGGGACACCATGGACTCACTTCACGTCTTGGCTTGCCGCCGGTTCCTCGTCGCTCTCACCGCCCTGGCTGTGCTGGTGGCCTCGCCCCTTCTCGGGCGGTCGCACGCCCAGGGGCCGGGGGCTCAGAATGTCCAGCAGTTGGCGGGGTGGCAGGTCCCCGGGCTGGCGGCGGTGCCGGTCAGCAACGTCACGGCCGGCGCCGGCTTCACGTCCGCGGTCGTCCGCATCAATGGCGTCTCCGCCACGCTGGTGGTGTTCAAGGGGACTGGGCAGCAGAAGGCGAACGTCGCCGTCCTCTTCGCCACCGACCTGAAGCCCTCCACCCTGGTCCCCGCCGCCGCGGGCACCCCGCTCGACGACCTCACGTTCAAGCGGGCAGCCTTCGTCGTCGCCCCTCAGGAGAACGCGGGCCTGAAGGTCGCGACGCCCTCTCCGCTTTCGTCCTACGTCACGGGTCCCCAGCTCACCCTGGTCCAGGGGGTGACTCTCACGGCCACCGTCGATCTCTCGGGCAACCTCCAAGCGCTCCTGTCCCAGGTCAATCTGCCGGGGACGGCGCTGCCGTTGAGCGGCGGGATCGACCCCGGTGTCTTCAGCGGATCCGCGGGACGCCCGCTCGCGCAGGCGTTCATCGACAACCTCGACCTCAGCGTCCCCTTGCCCAACATCAGCCCGGCCTGGAAGCCGGGGTTCCTGACCTTCGTCGACAAGACCCCGCGGCTGTTCGTCAAGGGCGTCGGCGGCAGCCTGGCCGCGGGCGTCAGCGCCAGCGTGGACCTGAACCTCGGCGCCGGCGCGCCGCTCAGGTTCACCAGCGTGACCATGAGCCGGGATGCGGCCAGCGCGAGGCTTTCGCTGTCCAGCGCCCCGGTCACCCAGGTCCCGGCCGGGCTCGTGGCTCTTCCCGTGGCGGGCGCCCGGCTCACCAGCCTCGCGTTCACCGCCGGGATCGCCGGGAACACGGCCACCTTCACGCTGCCCGGGACCTTCACCGCCGGGGGCGCCTCCTCGAGCTTCACGGTCACGCTGACCGGGGGTGCTCCGGCGACGGTCTCCTTCACGCTCGACCGGATGAACCTCGCCGATCTCGCCGGCTGGAGCGTGCCCGGGCTCGGGAACGTCTCTATCAGCAACGTCACCATCAGCCCCGGGCTCACGTACGGCGCCGTGACGGTCAACGGAATCTCCGCCTGGCTGGCCGCCTTCAAGGGGGCGGGGCAGCAGAAGGCGAATATCGCCGTCCTCTTCGCCACCGACCTCAAGCTGTCCTCCCTGGTGTCCGCGGTGAAGGGCACACCGCTCGACGACCTGGCGCTGAAAAAGACCGCCTTCGTCATCGCGCCCGCGGAGAACGCCGGCCAGACGGTCGCGACGCCCTCGCTCCTGTCGTCCTACGTCACGACGCCCCAGCTCACCCTTCCCCATGGCGTGAGCCTCATCGCCACCGTCGACCTCGCGGGAAACCTCCAGTCGTTACTCTCCGAAGTCAACCTGCCCGCGACGGGCTTACCGCTGAGCGGCGGGATCGACCCCAGCGTCTTCACCGGATCGGCGGGGAGCCAGCTCGCCCGGGCGTTCATCGACAATCTCGATCTGAGCGTTCCGCTCCCCGGCATGAGCCCCGCCTGGAAGCCGGGATTCCTGGGCTTCGTCGACAAGACGCAGCGCCTGTTCGTCAAGGGCGTCAGCGGCAGCCTGATCGCGGGGATCACCGCCAGTGTTGATCTGAATCTCGGCGCCGGCGCGCCGCTCAGGTTCACCAACGTGACGATCAGCCGCGATCCGGCGACCCGGAAGCTGTCCTTCTCCAGCGATCCGATCACGCCGCCGGCCGGGCTGCTGGCTCTTCCCCAGGCGGGAGCGTCGGTCACCGCCCTGTCGCTGGCCGCCGACATCGTCGGGGGAATCCCGACGTTCACGCTGGGCGGGACACTCACCGTGGCCGGCAAGCCCCAGAACTTCACGGCCACCCTCTCGGGCACCGCAACGGCCTCCTACTCCATCACCCTCTCCGGGGGAAAGCTTGCCGACCTCACCGGCTGGACGGTGCCCGGGCTCGAGAACGTCTCCGTGACCAACGTGGCGGTGGGAACCGGGTTCACGTCAGGGACGATCGGCGTGGGCGGCCTGACCTTTGACATCGCCGTCTTCAAGGGCGCCGGCCAGCAGAAGGCGAACGTCGCCCTGCTCTTCGCGGCCGACCTGAAGCTCTCGTCCCTGGTCGCCGCCCTCAAGGGCACCCCCCTGGACGACCTCACGCTGAAGAAGACCGCCTTCGTCATCGCTCCGGCCGAGAACGCCGCCCCGAGTGTCAGCGTTCCGGCCCCGGTGTCCGCGCTCATCGGGAAGACAAGCCTGGCGCTCAAGGCGGGCGTCAACATCAGCGCGGGGGTCGATCTCAGCGGGGACCTCAAGACGCTGTTCGACAGCGTCGGGCTGGCCGCGAGCGCGCTGCCGCTGTCCGGGGGCATCGATCCGAGCGTCTTCAGCTTCGGCGGCGCTGGCGGCGTGGCCTCCAGCCTGGCCGCCGCCTTCCTCGCCAACCTCGATCTCAAGATACCGCTCGGGACTATTTCGATCCCGGGAGCGCCCAGCTCCTTCGCCGCCAGGAACGCCCAGCTCGCCATCAAAGGGGCGACGAACGGCATCACCGCGGCCATCACCGCCGACACCTCGCTCGCGATCGACGGCCACAGCTTCGCGATCGCGGGCACCATCGCGCTCGTCCGGAAGGACGGGACCCAGTCCATCTCGCTCACCGGCGCCTCCACGCAGAGCTGGCGGAAGCCGTTCGGGATCGACTGGCTGAGCGTGGACAACGTGTCGCTCGCCGTGACCCTGGGGCAGAACGCGTCGTTCGGCGTCTCGGGAGTGACCGACGTCGGCAAGATCCGGAACCTCACCATCACGGCCCGCATCGAGACGACGGGTGGCCAGGTCTCCAACATCGGCTTCGAGCTGACCGGCGCCGACATCCCGCTGAGCGAGATCCCGGCGGTGAACCAGATTCCCAACCTCAGCGGGATCGCACTCCGCGACGTGACGGTCTCGACGCAGGCGATCGGCGGGACGATCAAGAGCGCCAAGATCAAGGTGCTCGACGGTCTCAGCGCGGTCCTGTTCCAGAGCGGCGGGCAGTGGAGCTTCGCCGCGCTGAAGGAGAACTTCGCGCTCGCCGACATCCTGCCGATCCCGGCCCCGGCCCAGCCGATCCTCGGCAAGGTCAAGCTCAACAAGGCGGCCCTCGTGGTCAGCGCGGCCGGCATCAACGCCAAGCTGTCCGATCTCCCCGCCGCCGCCCGGCGTGAGCTGGTGGCGATCTATGGCAGCCCGAACCGGAACATGCAGCTGGTGAGCGGCCTCAACCTGATCACGGCGATCGATCCGACGGCGCTGGGCCCCGCGCTGGGGGGGCTCGGCGTCAGCAAGGACGGCCTGGTGCTGGAAGGCGCGATCGGCGGGCTCTTCGGCGGCCCCGTGTCGCTGGACCTCGCGGCGGCGATTCCGCCGATCACGCCGCCGAAGGCGCTCGCCTTCCTCGTGTTGCCGCAGAACTTCCAGACGTCGTTTTATATGCGGCTGCAGCCGCCCTTGGTCGCGGTTGGCATCGCCCTCAGCACGGACCTGAGCGTCAAGACCAAGGCTCAGGCGCTCGCCTTCACCACCAGCATCGACTTCCAGCTCGATACGTCCGGTGGCTTCACGATCGACGTCCAGGGGAAGACCGACAGTCCCTGGGCCAACGCCCTGGGCATCCGCGGGTTCACGCTGGATCCTGGCACGCGGATCCAGGTGTCGGTGTCGGCGACCACGGAGGTGACGCTGACGTTCGTCGGCAAGTCGCACATCGGCGCCCGCGAGGTCGACCTGATCGCGAGCGCGAGCGTGCTCGCCTCGGAGGGGGTGATCGACAAAGGGGCCTTCGAGGGCAAGGTGAGCGAGCTGGACCTCGAGGATCTGGTGGCGCTGACCAACGGCGTGGTCGGCGCAGCCGGTGGCAAGCCCCTCCAGCCCGACTTCCCGAAGGTGCGGCTCACCAACGTCGATGTGGCCTTCGCGTCCCCCGGCGTGTCGATTCCCGAGATGAACCTGCCCAACGGCGGGATCCGGCTGGCCGGCGACCTCTGGTACATGCTGAAGAACGCGCCGCTCGGCAAGTTCAGCGCGCAGGTCTCGGAGAACGGCCTCAGTATCGACGGGGCGATCTCGGACGTCGCCATCGGTCCCGTGGCCCTCAGGGGCAACACCCTCGACGTCAAGGCGCAGATCATCCCGCCGGCGCCACCCTCCTTCAAGATCAAGGGCGGGGCGGTCCTGTTCGGCAAGAGCCAGAGCATCGCGCTGATCGCGTCGCTGACCGGCATCGAGCTGGCGACCGACCTGGACCTCGGCGAGCTGGCGAAGCTCGACTTCCACGCCTCGGCCGGGGCGCCGGAGACGAGCGCAAGCGGGCTCGCGAACGCCGACCTCGGCCTGCACGCGCGCCTCGCCATCGACTTCTCCGCCTGGCTGCGGGGTCCGGCACGGCAGCCCCTCACCGCCGTGTTCTCCGGCTTCGCCGCCGACATCAGGGCGACGCAGGATGCGCTGACGGCCGCGTAGAAGAAGGTTGACGATCTCAACGCCCAGATCGCCACGGCTCGGGCGAACGCGCGCAAGGCGCAGCAGTCCGACGCGCAGGCGCTCGCGGCGGCGCAGAAGAAGGTGGACGACCTCGCGGCGGCGCTGACCCAGCTCGACAAGGACATCACGGCCGCCCGGGGCCGCATCACGACCTGCGACTACACGGTCAAGACGTGCGTCTGGCGGAACCTCTTATCCGGCAAGTGCACGAAGCACGTGGACGCGCCCGACCTCTCGCGCGACGCCGCGTGCGCGAAGGACAACGTCGCCTACCAGGCGACCGTCGTCGCGAAGGAGGCGCTGCGGACGACTACCCAGGCCGCGAAGACGGCGGCCGACACGATGCTGAGCGACCTGAAGAAGGGCGTGACCCCCGGTGACGTCACCGATCTCGACCCCACCGTGGTGACCCTCACCACGGAGCGGGACGCCGCCACGCTCGTCCTGACGCAGGCCCAGCACATGGCGGCGGGCCTCGAGACCGTGGACAAGCAGATGCAGGCCGCCCTCGACGCGCTGAGCCGGCCCGACGCCTTCGTCCTCGTGGACAGCCTCATCCAAGGGAGCCTCAGAGGCTGCCTCGCCGGCAAGCCGGTCGCCCTCGGCCTCGATTTCACCGTATTCGGGACGTCGTACAAGAGCGGCTTCGCATTCAGCGTGACCGATCCCGCGTTCACCGCGGACCAGCTCGCGAGCCTCGCCCTGCTCATCGCGACCAAGGCGGTGGCGGCCGACCAGAGCGCGTCGCCCGCCCTGGTCCAGCTCCTTCAGGACGCGTACGCCAAGAAGCGAGAGCAGGTGCAGGCCACGCTGGACCAGGTGCTGAAGGCCAACGGCCTGGAGTGAGATTCCGGTGAGCCTCCTCGCCTGACCCGGGCGACAAGGGGGGGAACGCGCGCGCGCCACCGCTTCGGTCATGGCCGCGTTTCTGCGGGCAAGCGAGCGAGGACGGCGTCATAGACCTCACGGGCCAGCGCCAGCGCCTCGACGATTTCCTCGAGAGCGTAGGCGGTCCAAAACCCCTGTCGCGCCGGCCGAGCCTGCCAACCTTTCCCCCTTGGCCCTTGCCGCGAGGCAGGATCCCGCTGCTGGCCGCCAACGTCAAGTGCCCTGGTGGGGTCGTGACCGTCAGCGGTGCTCAGAAATGGGGAGAGCGGCCGAGAACCTTGCCCTCGTTCACGGACCAGCCGGGCGCGACCAAGCCGAGAGCGACGGGGGTGGGCAGACCAGGGAGCGCGGCCCGGGGCCGGGCGAGGGACTTCCGCGTGGGGGGGCTTATGTCAACCGGATGGCTCCGGGGCCGGCCGTGAGGAGCGATCGCCGAGCCCCAGTCGCTCCAGCAGGTCACGCAGCCTCTGCCCTCCGGAGTAGACACCCACGATTCGCCGCCGGCCTCCGCAGCGCGGGCACAGCAGAACGTCCAGGGCGAAGACCCGTTTCATCAAGGCCGCCCACGAGAGACCCGTCGAACCCGAAGACGGCGGCGACCCATCGCCGGCGACCGGCCTCAGGCCTGTCCCTGCCGCCCCGACGTCCTGGTCGACAGCTTCTCGCATGCTGGGGATAATCTGCGAGGCGGATAGGCGACATAATGCCCGTTCTCGGTGGTTTGGTTTGGGCGGCAGGCGAGCCGCCGTCGGCGTAGGAAAGGCGGCTCCGTCGCGACCATCGGCACGTCGCTCGTGAGCTTCAGCGGGACCGGCAACGCGCTCAACGTGACGAACGACCTCGCGCCGACCGCGCTGATCGGCGGCATCCCGAGTCTACCGGCGAGGTCTTCGGCGTCCGCGCGGACTACGTGTGGTGGCGGACGGAGGACTGGGAGTCGTCGGCCGGCTACTCGTTCTTCACGACGTACAACAACGACCTGCCGAAGTTCAACGTCCTCGACCATCTCGTCACCGCGAGCCTCTTGCGCAAGCTCTCGCTGGGCGCCTTCCCCGGGCAGGCGGGCGTCCAGTACTCGTACGACTGGCTCGGCCTCGAGGGCGATGAGTTCCTCACGCGCCACACGGTGACGCTCTCCGGCGCGGTCGTCGAGGGCGAGATGAACCTGACGCAGGGCTTCTTCCGCTATCAGTCGAAGGATTTCGCCGAGGGCTTCCCGCGGCCGGTCAAGCAGGAGCAGCGGGACGCCGACAACTGCATGGTGGGGTTCCTCCACCTGCTGCGCTTCGCGCAGGACCGCCACTTCATGAAGGCGGGGTACCAGTTCGACTACGACCAGACGTCTGGGCGGAACTACGAATACGCGGGCCACCGGTTCAGCGCCGGCGGCCAGTACACGCTACCCTGGGGCGGGCTCCGGCTGAAGTACGACTTCGACGTGCAGCTACGCAACTACCAGCACAAGAACACGATGCTGCCGTCGTACGCGCCCGCCACGAAGCGCCGCTACGACGAGGAGTTCACGAATACCGCCCGCGCCGAGCTGCCGCTGCCGTCCAACTTCACGCTCGCCGCCGAGTTCCTGGTGACGAACGCGCGGTCGAACATCGAGGTGTTCGACTTCGACCGCCACGTCTTCTCGCTCGTCCTCTCCTGGACGTACTGAGCGCGCGGCCCGCGCTCAGCGGCCGATCGTCACCGACCCGCCACCCTGGACCGAGACGAGGCTGCCGTTGAAGTTCGCGAGCGGCGTCGTCGGCGTCAGGGTCACGCCGTTGATCTGAATTGTCCCCGCCGTGCCCAGGCCGGCCAGCGGCGTTGCGCTCGTGATCTGGAAGCTGTTCGCTGGCCCGTAGACCGGTCGGCCTCGAGCTCGAGGGCGCGCTTGAGGTTGGCCAGGGCCGCGTCGTACCGCCGCTCGTCGATGTCGATGATCGCCTGCGCGACGTAGACGTCCGCCTCGGTCGTCTGGGCTGCGACGCGGGGCGCTTGACCAAGCAGGAGGGCCAGGACGAAGACGGCAATCGCCGGAACGGCGCGGTGGTGGCTCACGCTGCCCCTTATAACTCGTCAGTTTCTCCGACGCAACAGCCTCGGCCGGGCGGGGCTGAGGGGCCGCCACGGCCGGTCCGCGCCTCGGCGTCGGACGCCGACCAACTGGGCATCATTCGAGGTCCCTGACGGCGTCTCTGAGCTGGTTCAGGTGCGCCGCTTTGATCCGCGTCTGCTTGGCGACGATGCTCGGGTCCGTGTACGCCGGCGCCGTCAGCCCGGCCTTGTCATAGGCTTCGCTCAACGCGGTCCGGAGCTCGGTGAGGTGCAGCCGCTTCACCGCGGTACTTCCCGCAGCCAGCGTCGGATCGGTCCACGCGAAGGCCTCCAGCCCGTTGACCGCGCGAAGACGGTCAATGGCCTCTCGGAGCTCGGTGAAGTGCACGGCCTTGACGGTGTTGCCAACCACCAGGCTCGCGTCGGTGAAGGTCTTGGCGAAGACCGCATCGACCGTCTTATTCGTGTTCAGCGTCACGGTGCAGGACGCCCCGCTGCACGCCCCGCCCCACTGCTTGAAGGTCGCCCCGGCGGCCGGCGTGGCCGTGAGGGTCACAACGGTGTTCACGAGGTAGCTCGCCGAGCACGTGGATCCGCAGTTGATGCCGCTCGGACTGCTGGTCACGGTCCCGCTGGCCGAGCCCTTCCGGACCACCGTGAGGGTGAACATCTGCTGCGAGGCGGTGAAGGTCGCGGTGATCGTAGTGGCGGCGCTCACGGTGACCGTGCATGTGCCGGTACCGCTGCATCCACCGCCGCTCCAGCCGGTGAACACGGAGCCCGAGTTCGGCGTAGCCGTGAGGGTCACCGAGGTCCCGCTGTCGACAGACTCCGAGCAGTCTCCGCCGCAGCTGATCCCGGTTGGGCTGCTGGTCACCGTGCCAGTTCCGTTTCCGGCCTTGCTAACCGTGAGGGAGAACTGGACCGCCTTGCCCGTGCCCGTCACCGCGCGTGAGATGTCGCCGCCGTTGGACGTGAAGCTGACGTTCCCCGAGAACGTCGTGACCGAGGTCGGGCTGAAGCGGACGACGACCGTCTGGCTGGCGCCGGCCCCGAGGCTGAAGGAGCCGCCGGAGACGATGCTGAAGGGCGCCGAGGTGGAAGCGCTGCCCGTCAAGGTGGGGCCACCGGTATTCTTGACGGTGAAGTCGCGGTCGGTGGAGGTGTCGACGGTGACGCTGCCGAAGTCCGTGGTGCCGGTCGGCGTCACGCTGATTGCGGGCGGGCTCTGCGTTCCGTAGATCCCGAGCTTCCAGCTCTTCCAAGTCCCCACGTCCTGGGCGACCCGATCCGCGACCTTCAGCGTCCAGGTGCCGGCGGCGACCTCGCCCCAGTGGCGGACGGACCCGAAGCGCCAGGACGCGAAGTTGTCGCCCGAATCGTTGCGAACCGTCGCCAGGCGGCTTGAGACGCCCGCGGGAGACGTCAGCGTCACCTCGAGATCCCCACGATACGTGTGCGTGGCGTCGAACACGACCTCCACGCGCTCGACGGTGAAGTTGGAGAACGAGCTGGCGATCGTGACGTTGTCGCTGACGCCGGTCGCGTTGTTGTCCGGAATCGTGACGTTGAGCGTGCGCGTGACGGCGGGGACCGAGGCCTCGGCGGCCACGTTGGTCCAGGTGGTCGCGAGGTTCACGGCCGCCTGGGCGTCCACCAGGCCGAAGCCGAACTTCTCGTTGTGAGCGAACTCCCCGGTGGTCCACCCGGAATCTCCGGGATTGATCTTGAAGGCGGACTCGACCAGGATGTGCTGCACGTCCCGCCAGGTCAGCGCCTGGTTCCGAGCGAGCATGAGCGCGATGACCCCGCTCACCAGCGGCGTGGCCGACGAGGTGCCGCCGAACGTGCTCGTGTAGTCCGTGGTCGTGTAGCCCGGGGCACCCACGAGGTCAGTGGTCGTGACGCCCCGGCTCCCCCCGCTTGAGGGAGCGGTCACGAGCATGGCCGCGCACGGCTCGCTGTAGGAGGCCTGGGTGCCCGTGTCGGCGAGCGCCCCTACCGCGATCACGTAGCGGCTGTTAGCGTAACCGTCGAAGTTGCAGTTGTCCTGGCTCGCCTTGCCGTTGCCGGCGGCCCAGGTGAAGATTCGTCCCTTGCCGCTCCGGCCCTGGGTGATGGCGGTGGCGATCGCCGACTGCGTGAGCGGCCCCGGGCCCGCGAGCGTCTTACCGTCGTCGGCGGGGCCCCAGGAGTTGCTGCTGATGTGGATCGCGTTGCCCTGATGACCGAGCGCGTCGGCCTCCTGGGCATCGGTGGCGGCCGCCGAGATCAGGCGAAGCCCGGCCAGGGTCGCCAGGGGCGCCGCCCCGCTCACCCCGATCCCGTTGTCGCCTCGGGCCGCGGCGACTCCTGCTACCGCCGTGCCATGGTGATCCACCGACGTGTTCGGGCTCGGGTCCGAGTCGTTGAAGTTGAAGTCGAAGGAGAGCGCGCTCGAGTAGTTCGGCTGAAGATCGGGGTGCGTGTGCTGGAGCCCATCGTCCACGATACCGATGACGACCCCGGAGCCCCTGGTCGTCGGCCACACGGCCCGCACATTCGCCCCGGCTGGCTCGGCGCTCCGCGCCTTCAGGTGCCACTGCTGCTCGAGAAGGGGATCGGCCTGCCCGGCGACGCGGGCAGGGAGCAGCGCGCCAGCGACCCACAGGACCGTCGCGCCCCACGCCGCCAGACGGAGCCTCGGCCAGCACGATGTCCGCGGCGTGCGAACGACGATCATCGGGGAAACTGCTGACGCTTCAGCAGGGGATAGGCGTTCCTTACGCCCCCGCGCTGGCGAAGCTCGTCCGCCAGCTCCACCGCGGCCAGCGGCTCCGCCGCCTCGACGACGTACCCGTCGGCGACGCCCGGGACGGCGCGGAGACCCCCGCCGGGGAGGCCGGCGAGGACGCCCTGGGGCGACGTTCCCGGGTCAAGCAGCATCGCGACCTCGCGCGTGAGGAGCCGGCGCGTCGCTTTGGTTCGAGGACGTCCGGGCTCGTAGAGCACCAGGTAGTAGTCGGCGCCGGGATTGGCAGCCTGCAGGGCTTTGGCCCTCGCCGACAGATCGGCCTGATCGAAGATCCCCGAGACCCTGAACGTTGCGCGCTGGACGTCGGTGTCCACCACGGCCGCCCCAGCGATCGCGGTGGCATAGTGACCCGGCGCCGCGCTCTTCGCCGTGGGATCGCCACTCCAGTCCAGCTCGACCTCGTCGAGCGCCACCTCGAACTGCTCCGAATGGGGGGCATGGATCGTGATCAACGGCCCGGCCGGCGGTGCCTTCTTGATCTTCGGCTGGGCGAGGGCCGGCTCTGCGGCCAGCAGACACGCGGCCAGGAAGACGACGAGGCGGATAGGCGACATAAAGCCCGTTCTCGGTGGTTTGGTTTGGGCGGCAGGCGAGCCGCCGTCGGCGCAGGAAAGCGAGCGCGCTGGGCGGAGGGCGCTGGGCGAACCGAGCGCATCACCCTCACCTGCTGGTCGAAGCACGCGCATTACCCTCTCTCCCCGCGGGCACGCGGACAAACATATAGCGCCGCGTCACCGCGCATGTCAAGACCGACGGAGTGGCGCGAGGGCGATCAGGCGGGCGTGTCCGCGCAGAGGATCGCGGGAGGCGGGTGGGCGGGGTCCGCCCGCACCCGCTCGCTCGGCAGCCCGAGGTAGGTGAGGAGTTGCTCCACGACCCGGGGATCCTCAATCGTCGCCAGCAGGCGCATCCGATTCCCGCACTGCGGACACGCCAAGACGTCGAGGTCGAAGGATCACCTTTCATACTGCACCTCCTACAGGGGATCTGTCCTTGGCACCCGGCGCAGCATGTTCGCTTGGAGGCCTGCCGTCGGATGGACGTGTTTGCTGGGGAGCATACAGCCACTGGCCCATCTCGTTGCAAATCCGGGCCTCAAGGCGCCCCTCGCGGCGCCACCGGCCGATGGTCGTGCGACGGACGCCGAGCTGGGCGGCGATCTGCGTGCCGGTCAGCATGCCGGCGGCGAGCAGGCGTTCCTTGAGGCTGGTGAGGCCTGCTGACGATCGGACCCACTGGACGCTCACCGCATTGAAGGCCTCCCCAGCACCGGTCCGCAGGCCCTGCTCGTTGAGGATCGCGGCGACCTGGGCATCGGTGTAGTCGTCCAAGAGCGCGTTCATCTGCTGGCGGGCCTCAGCGCTGGTGGTGCGCAGTTCCCAGGCGGTCAGGGGCCGGGGGAGCGTCAGGGTTGTGGTCGCCCCGCCGCGGAACCGGACATGGGCGGTGACCTGGCGCTGCTTGAGCAGGGTGACATCCTCGACGAGAAGCGCCAGCATCCGCTTGCGCTCGCGCTGAGGGGTGTTCGGATCGCGCCAGACCGCGGGGACGTCGACGGCGAGTGCGAGGATACGCGCGCGTCGCTCCGGGTCGACGGTGGCGCGATCGGCGGCACGCTGACGCTGATACTCCGCCTGCGCCTCGGCGAGGGCGCGCAGCCGCGCGTTCCACTCGGCTTCCAAGGAGTCCGCGACCAGTCGGTTGGCCGGGTCCACCTGCATGTAGCGGTGCCGAGCCCGATCGGCCTCGTACTGGGCGCGCTCGACCTGCCGATGCCGCAAGCGATCGGCCTCGTCGAGGCGGGCCTGGATCTCGTGCTGGACGGCGAGCGCCAGCTCGAGCGCCATCGGCGTCACGGCCTCGACCAGCAGCTGGCCGACGGCGGCATCGATCTCGGTGCCGAGGATGCTCTGGCACAGGGGCTCGGCGTAGCCCCGGCCGCGGCCCGGGCACACGTAGTCCGGGACGAGCTGGCCCCCGCGCCGGGGGCGGTAGCGGATCTGCATCCGGCTGCCGCACAGCCCACAGACGACGCGGCCCTGGAGCAGGGCGGGCCCTTCGCGGGGCGGGCCCTGCCGGCGCTCCCAGCCCAGGGCCTTCGTGCCCGCGGGCAACTGGTGCTCGATGCGCTCGTGCTCCTCCCAGGAGATGTAGGCGGGGTGGGCGTCTCGGAGCAGCGCGTGCCACTGCTCGCGCGGCACGCGTTCCCGTCGTGTGCGTCCGTCAGGCTGCTTGCGCCAGCGGTGCCGGCCGAAGGCGTAGGCGCCGGCGTACCAGGGATTGTGCAGGAGATGGACGGCCCGGCCCAGGCCGAGCGGCGTCCACGCCAGCTCCCCCTTGCGCGCCCCCGCGGTCAGGCGGATGGGAAAGAGCAGGCGCTCTTCGCGGAAGTACTTGACGGTGGCGTGCGCCGCCCCCGTGCGCAGGAAGGTCTGAAAGAGCAGCCGCACGCTCTCCTGGACCTGCGTGTCGGGATCGAGGGCCACGCGGCCGTCGGGAGTGTAGACGAAGCCGACGGGCAGATGGCCGTGCAACTCGCCCCGGCGCGCCTTGTTCAAGATGCCACCGCGCAAGCGGGCCCGCAGCACGTGCAGCTCGGCCTCGCTCATCGTCCCCTTGAGGCCGAGGAGCAGCCGGTCGTTGAAGTGCGCCGGGTCGTAGACCCCATCCTCGTCGAGGATGAGGGTGTCGGTGAGCGCGCAGATCTCCAGCAACCGATGCCAGTCGGTCGAGTTGCGCGCCAGGCGCGAGACCTCCAGCCCGAGCACGATGCCCGCGCGGCCCAGCCCGACATCGGCGACGAGCTGCTGGAAGCCGGCACGATCGGCGGCGGAGGCGCCCGACTGGCCGAGGTCGGTGTCGATGACGATCACGCGGTCATTGGGCCAGCCCAGGGCGACGGCCCGCTGCCGGAGGCCATACTGCCGCTGGGTGCTCTCCGTGTTCTCGAAGACCTGCCGCACCGTCGACTGGCGGATGTTCAGGTACGCGTCCCGCTTGAGGTGACTGGCGGTGACTTTCTGGGACGCGTCGGTGCTCATGGGTTCCTCTCCTCGCGGCCGCCGAGGGCCATGCTCGCCAGCACGCGTACCACGGCGGCGTGGATCGCGTCGGACACGCGGGGCGCCGCCGCCCACCGTTCCGGATGCCCCGCTGGCTCGACCGAGGCGCCCGCTGGCCCGTGGGCCATCCAGGCGGCGAGCCCGTCGCGCAGGAGCACGACCAGGCCGCCGGCACCGCCAAAGGCCGCGCCCGTGAGGACGCGGTGCCGGAGCGCCTCGTAGGTGGCCCCGAACACGTCGCCGCCCGTGGGCGCCGCGTGGGCCGCGCTCACGGCCGTTTTTTTTCCCGGCGCGCCAAGGCCCGCTCGACGCTGCGTGGATGGACCGTGCGCCCGAACCGCGCCCGGACCCGCCGCGCCAGCTCCGGGGGGCGCAAGGACGGATCCGCCGTACGCGCCCGATGCAGGAAGGCCACCACCTCGGGGCTCAGCTTGTGCGCGCGCCGCGGACCGGGCTTCTTCGGCACGAGCGCGGCCAGCCCGCCGCGCGCCACGGCGGCTTGGGCCTGGTAGAGGGCGGGCCGGGAAAAGCCGAAGGCCGCCGCGCTGCGACTGACCGGCTGCCCGTCGACCCGCACGCGGCGCACCATCTCGTACTTGACCTGGACCAGATCGCGGGCATCGAAGAAGTCGCCGCCAGCGAAGAGTGGGTCCTGGACCCGATCCGGGTGAGCGTTGAGGCTGCCATACAGCCGGAGCGCGTCGATCTTGGGGTCCGGGGGCTTGGGCTTGGCCATGGACCTCTCCGGGGCGGCAGGCTAGATGTGTAACTATATTTATGCCATAACGGAGCGTGCTGTCAAGAGAATATCGCTGGTGAGGCCAGCAGTTGCCGAGGGAATACGGCCCAACCACCACGAGAGGCGGCGCGCCTCTGACCGTCGCGTCCGGCATAATCGCTCTTACATGGCCGGCGAAATTGCCCTTACAGTCCCCGGCCTCGGCCTGCGCTGCCATCATGACCGCAGCCTCAGGACCAACGCGGCCAGATCGACCAGGTCCGGGACCCGAAACCGCGACCGGCCCGCCGCGACGGCGACGAACGCGTCCTCCGGGACCGCGCTCGTCCAGCCGGCCGGCAACGAGGTCAGGCGCCCATGGCCATCACGGTAGTAGACGCGGTCCTCACCCCAGTTGTGCCGGTGCATCACGACGTCGAGCGCCTGCCCGAACAGCGGATGGAAGGGATGCGTGACCCGGACCGGCGCGGTCACCTCCCCGGCGTGAGTTGCAGTTGATCGGGTGGGCGAAGGCGCGCCGCAGCAGATCGGCCCACCGCCAGTGGCGCGGCGGCTGCGGCCGGCCGGTCGTGTCATTCCCCGATGCGCCGCGCGTATCGTCGAGGCGGGCTCCCATCTCGAGGGTCGGCGCCTCCGGTCCGGGGACGATGCGGCTCCGCCACCGGGCGTGCGGGCCCAACACTCCGTGGTACAGGAGCAGGTTGATCCGTGGGCGTGGCGTTAGCGCCGCCAGCTTCTCCAAGAACTCGAGCGGCTCGAAGAGCAGGTGACTCGTGCCGTCGGCCCACACCCGCTTGAGTTGCACCAGCACGCGCCCGTCGGCCAGCAGTCGCAGGCGCTCTTGGGCCAGGGGAGGCCGGAGCAGGTATCGACAGAGGTGCTCG
>Ga0209211_10003374_pt1 | contig 26135 bp, 21 predicted proteins | sample RifGroA2_FD_183992 | JGI IMG/M metagenome (GOLD analysis project Ga0209211, IMG submission 183992) | Groundwater microbial communities from Rifle, Colorado, USA - Groundwater A2 (SPAdes) (version 2) | ecosystem: Environmental > Aquatic > Deep subsurface > Groundwater | place: Rifle, Colorado...
CCGCTGCGACAGTAGCGGCAAACTGCATCACCAAAAGGCAGATCACCAGTCCCTTCATCGACAAAAATCCCCAGCCACTCCGACGCATGCCAAACTCCATCAAATTGCCTCCGCACGAGACACGCCGCCCCGCCGAAGGCTGCTATCGTAAGGCATTTTCTTGATCTGCCTCGCCCTGCCACCGGCTGCGTCTATTTATAATCGAACGCTTATGGCAGCCCCCACTTCTCTGGCTCAGCATCTGCAACTGGCCGCGACCAAGAGTCCGCAGGCCAGCGCCTTGTTGCACGCCGGGCAGCGCTACAGCTTTGCCGAACTCACTGACGCCAGCCGTGCTCTGGCCGACCGGCTGGCCGGCCGCCAGGGGCCGGTCATCGAAGCCGGCGACAGCCTGCATCTGGCGCGCCATGCCTATGCCTGCAGTTTTCAAAATCGGCCGTTTTTTCCGGTTGACCGTGGAAATCCGCTCCCGGCCATCAACCGGCCGCTGGACGACGTTGCGCTGATCATCGCGACCAGCGGCAGCGAGGGAAACCAGCGCGCTGTGCTGCTCGGCAACGCCCAGCTCGACGCCGCTGCCGCCGCCTCGAATGAACGCCTGCCACTGCACCCCGGCGATCTGTGGCTGAACTGCCTGCCGCTTTATCACATCGGCGGTCAGTCCATTTTGTGGCGCTGTGCCCGGGCCGGCGCCAGCGTGCTGCTCCACGATGGATTCGATGCCAAGCAGGTGGCCGCCGACCTCGCCACCCTTCCGGTCACGCACATTTCGCTGGTCCCGGCCATGCTCGCCCGCCTACTCGATCTCGGCACCACCCCACCGGCCAGCCTGCGCGTTGCGCTGATCGGCGGCGCCGCGCTGGTGCAATCGCTTTACGACCGGGCCGTCGCCGCCGGCTGGCCGCTCTATCCTAGCTACGGCATGAGTGAAACTGCTGCCCAGTTTGCCACTTTCGACCCGGCCGACGGCGCCTGGCACGAAGGCCAGGTCGGCCGACCGATGCCCGGCCACGACATCCATATCGGCGCCAACGGCCGCCTCCAGGTGCGCGGACCACAGATCATGCGCAGCTATCTCGACGGTAGCGGCATCGACGCCGACGGTTGGCTGACCACCGGCGACCTCGGCCGCATCGACGCCGCCGGCCGCCTGACCATCCTCGGCCGGGCCGACGACATGCTGATCAGCGGCGGCCGCAACGTGCATCCGCTGGAGATCGAATCCTGCCTCGCCGCCTGCCCCGGCGTCCTCGATGTCGCCGTCACCGGCCGGCCCGACCCGATCTGGGGCGACCTCATCGTTGCCCTCGTCGTCGGCCCCGTCGCGCCGAAAGACCTGCTCGCCCACGCCCGCCGCCATCTGCCATCGGCCGCCCTGCCGCGAAAAATCCACACCGTCGAGCGCCTGCCGCGCAACGCAACCGGCAAGCTGGAACGTGCCGCGCTGCGCCGTCTTGCCGCCGAGGCCGCTCAATGATCCACGCCCTGCGTCGCTGCCTGAGCGCCCCACAAACGCTCGCCCGACTTGAAGCGCTGGCCGCCGGCGCCCCGGCCTCGGCCCCGGTCAGCCTGCGTCTCTCGCTTGGCCGAGGGGAGAACGACTGGTTGCACCTGCTGCCAGCCAACGCCCCCTACTGGTATCGCGCCCGCCCCGATCATCGCGAATATCGCCTGGCCATCGGCCACGCCCTGCACGTCACGAGCGCCGGCCCCAACCGGCTGGCTGCCCTCGACAACGCCTTCGCCGGCTTTTGCCGCGACTGGCGACGCAACGGACCGGCCTTCGCTTTCGCCGGTTTCGCCTTCGACGCCGGCAACAACGCGCCGCTGCCCAACGCCCTGCTCGCCATCCCGGCCATCCTGCTCGAATCGGTTGCCGGCGAATGCTCGGTCACGCTCAGCGCACCGGCCGGCCGCTTGGCTCAGGCCGCGGCCGAATGGCCGCAATGGCTGGCCACCCCGGCCCTCGCCAGCGCCCCGCGCCAACGCCCGAGCCGTCCCGAAACGCTGGCCGAGCGGGCCTGGATCGGCCGCGTCAATGCTGCCCTGCGCGACATCGAAGCCGGCCGCGTAGACAAGATCGTCCTCGCCCGCAGCCGGAAAATCGAGGCCGATGGGCCGTTTTCGGCAGCCGCCGTACTCGGCCAACTCGTCATTCAACAGCCGGCCAGCCTTATCTACGCCTACGGCAACGACCAGCACAGCTTCGTCGGCGCGACGCCGGAACGGCTGGTCCGCCTGGCCGGAGACCGCGTCGACGCCGATGCGCTGGCCGGCACCGCGTGGCCCGGTTCGCTGGCCCTCTCCGAAGCCAAGAACCGGCACGAGCAGGCGCTGGTCGTCCAGGCCGTCTGCACGGCGCTGGCGCCATTTTGCGAAATACCGCCGGTCGCCGAGCCAGCTGAGGAACATGCGGCCGGCCAACTCCTGCATCTGCGCAGCCGGGTCGCCGGCACCGTCCGTCCGGGCACGACGCTATTCGAACTGGTCCGCGCCTTGCACCCAACGCCGGCCATCGGCGGCTTTCCGGTCGCTGCCGCGCAGGCTTGGCTGGCCGCCCACCACGAGCAACGCAGCGGCTGGTACAGCGGCGCCATCGGCCTGCTGACAGCGGAGGGTGATGGCGAATTTTCGGTCGCCCTGCGTTCGGCCCTGCTCGCCGGAAATACAGCCGAACTGCAGGCCGGTGCCGGCATCGTCGCCGGTTCGGACGCCTCGCACGAACTGGCAGAGACCACCGCCAAGCTGGGCACCCTGCTCGCCGCACTGGATCCGCCGGTCCGGCCGGAATCGGGCGACAGTCGCCGCGCCTGAGAATTTGGCCAAAATTTCCGGTTGACCGTGGCAAGCAGCCGTCGAGTGTCATCGCACCGTAATCTTAGTGCAACAAAATGATGGACTTAAAGCCTATACTTCAGAAAAAACATGGAGATGACGCGATGACCCATCCACTGCCCCAACCCCGCTTCCCGACCGAAAATTACCTCAACCGCGAACTCGGTTTGCTCGCCTTCAACCGGCGCGTTCTGGCCCAGGCCGAGGACGAGCGCGTACCGCTGCTCGAACGCCTGCGTTTTCTGTGCATCGTTTCGAGCAACCTCGACGAATTCTTCGAAATCCGCATGGCCGGACTCAAGGAGCAGGTCAAGGCGCACGCCACCGTCACCACCACCGACGGCAAGACGGCCCAGGAGGCCTACCGGCTGGTCTCGGCCGAGGCGCACGCCATCGTTACCGAGCAGTACCAGCACCTCAACGACATCATCCTGCCGGCACTGGCCAACGAGGGCATCCGCTTCCTGCGCCGGTCGACATGGAACGAGGCGCAGCGCGAGTGGATCCGCAATTATTTCATCCGCGAAATGGTGCCGGTGCTGACGCCGATCGGGCTCGACCCGTCGCACCCCTTCCCGAAAGTGCTCAACAAGAGTTTGAACTTTGCCATCGAACTCGAAGGCAAGGATGCCTTCGGACGCAGTTCCAACGCCGCCATCGTCCAGGCGCCGCGCGTCCTGCCGCGCGTCATCCAGCTCCCGGAGGAGCTGGCCGGCTGCGCCTACGGCTTCGTTTTCCTGTCATCGATCCTGCACGAATTTGTCGGCGAACTGTTCACCGGCATGACCGTGCTCGGCTGCTACCAGTTCCGCGCCACGCGCAATTCCGACCTTTTCGTCGACGAAGAAGAAGTCACCAACCTGCGCACCAAGCTGCAGGGCGAATTGCCACAACGCCATTTCGGCAATGCCGTGCGTCTCGAAGTCGCCAACAACTGCTCGGAGGCGATGACCGAATTCCTGCTCGCCCAGTTTGGCCTCAAGCCGGCCGACCTTTACCGCGTCAATGGCCCGGTCAATCTCGTTCGCCTGATGCAGGTGCCGGACTGGGTCGACCGCCCGGACATGAAATTCCGCCCCTTCGTGCCCGGCCTGCCCAAGGCCGTCGGCAAGGGCGTCAATATTTTCGACAGCATCCGCAAGAGCGATGTGCTGCTCCATCACCCCTACCAGTCGTTCGCCCCGGTCATCGAGTTTCTCAACCAGGCGGCGACCGACCCGCAAGTCGTCGCCATCAAGATGACGGTCTATCGCACCGGCACCGACTCGGTGCTCATGGAATCGCTGATCCGCGCCGCCCAGAACGGCAAGGAAGTCACCGTCGTCGTCGAACTGATGGCGCGTTTTGACGAGGAAGCCAATATCAGCTGGGCGACCAAGCTCGAGGATGTCGGCGCCCACGTCGTTTATGGCGTCGTCGGCTACAAGACGCACGCCAAGGCGCTGCTCATCGTCCGCCGCGAGGACGGGGGCCTCAAGCGCTACGCCCACCTAGGCACCGGCAACTACCACCCGCGCACCGCCCGCCTCTACTCGGACTTTGGCCTGATGACGGCCAATGAGGAAATCACCAACGACGTCAGCGAAGTGTTCAAGCAACTGACCGGGCTGGGCAAGGCGCGCACGCTCAAACACCTGTGGCAGGCACCGTTTACGCTGCAGCAAAATGTCGTTGCCGGCATCCGTGCCGAGACCGAAACCGCCAAGGCCGGCGGCAAGGCCCGCATCGTCGCCAAGATGAATTCGCTGCTCGAACCGGAAGTCATCGACGCGCTGTACCAGGCGTCACAGGCCGGCGTCGAGATCGACCTCATCATCCGCGGCGTCTGCGCCCTGCGCCCGAGCGTTCCCGGACTTTCCGACAAGATTCGCGTGCGTTCGATCATCGGCCGCTTCCTCGAACACCACCGGATTTTCTACTTCCTGGCTGGCGGCAAGGAAACCGTTTATCTCTCCAGCGCCGACTGGATGGACCGCAATTTCTTCAAGCGCATCGAACTCGCCTTCCCCATCCTCGACCCAAAGCTCAAAAAGCGCGTCATCACCGAAGGCCTCAAGTTCTACCTCGCTGACAACCAGCAAGGCTGGGACATGAACGGCCAAGGCAATTACCAGCGTCGCCGCTCCTCGCGCAGCAAACCACACAACGCCCAGGGCGAACTGATGGTGACGCTGGGCACCAGCTGATCCCGACTTCCACGGTCAACCGGGAAAAACAGCGAAAATCGAAATGCGGCTTGCGAGCCGCATTCAATCCGGCGCGGCCCCGTTCAGAAAAGGCTGCCAGGGCTTGCCATTGAGCTGTTTGCGCTTGGCGTCTTCCACCAACAGCATGGAGAGTGCATTGACCTGTCGCTCACTCATGCCCGTGAGAAGCGCGACCAGCTCGTACCCCAATTCCTGCTTCGGCCCTCCGCGCCTCTTCAATAATGGCAGGATGGTTGAACTGGCCACCCGGTAGCCCAACAGGTAGGGCGCAAAAAACGGTTTGTTGTTACCAACGAGACGCGCCCGATTATCGATGGACTGCCACGCGTACCAAAGGTCCCCCGTCTTGGCCATCATCAGGTAACCCTGAACATTGGCCTTGCTCTCCTCCAGTTCCCGGTCCTTGTAGCCGCGGTCGCAATGGGCTCGCTCATGCCATTGCACGAAGGTTGTGTCGTCCAGGGCGACAGCCGTCTCCTTCGACACGAACACCCGGCACACGCCGTCAGGCGTGGCGCGGCGAGCAAATGACAAGCCGGCCTTGACGCCATTTTCCACAGATACCAAACCGGTGGCGATGACCTGGATGCGCGGCGTCGTAGGCGGTGCCGGCTCGATGCGCAACGGCGTGAAGCCCAACAACTCAAGGACAGCCGGGGGCAGCTCCTCGATCAGGCTTGCCGGACTGTCGTAATCCTCCGGCTGATCCCATTTCATGGGCGTGACTTTCGGCGGGGGATCCTTCTTGTCCAGAAACAGCCGCGACCGGGCCGCCGTCGATAGTTCTCCGGCAAACACCGGCTGGGCGACGGCCAGTAAACAAAGCACAGTCAGCGCCAGCGCAAGCGGTCGGCAGAACAGGAAATGCGTTTCAGGCAAAGGCATACGCACGCAGACGACAAGGGATAGTGAACCGGATTTTACTGCCGAGCTGATGCAAAACAGCTAGCGGAATGCCAAAGCGTCCATGCGAACTATCGTATCGGCCAGTCCTGCAGCACCACCAGGCGGCTGAATCAGCTGCGCTTCCCGCCGTCATCCGGCGTAAAGAACAAGCCAACCCCCAGCACGAGCGGCCACCATTTCTTGATCAGCCCAACCAGATCAAGCTCAACTGGATGGACCGCAATTTCTTCAAGCGCATCGAACTCGCCTTCCCCATCCTCGACCCCAAACTCAAAAAGCGCGTCATCACCGAAGACCTCAAGTTCTACCTCGCTGACAACCAGCAAGGCTGGGACATGAACGGTCAAGGCAATTACCAGCGTCGCCGCTCCTCGCGCAGCAAACCACACAACGCCCAGGGCGAACTGATGGTGACGCTGGGCACCAGCTGATCCCGACTTCCACGGTCAACCGGGAAAAACAGCGAAAATCGAAATGCGGCTTGCGAGCCGCATTTTTATTGGCCTGGCGCCCTCATCGCGGCAAGCCAGCTACGCATTCAACTGCCGCCACACTCACGCGCCAAGCAGGACTTCGCGGCATCCGGACACCGGTCGGGTGCACCGACAGCCTCAACAAGCGCTCGGTCACAAGGCTGTAACCTGAGTATGTTATCAATGGCTCTCCTCTCGAAGCATTCGGGGAGGGTAACAGCGCACTGATGAGTGGTGAATTTGTGAGGCCCGGAACCCGGCACGTGATGTTCTGGTTTTGCTTCCACCGGCAATGTGGTTCCGGTGCAGGCGAGTCGTTCCCCATGCGCCAGGCGACGACCTCGCCAAGTCCGGCTACACAGTCAGCACTCCGCGGCAATGCAGGGCCTAACCCTGACAAAACGCCCAAGACAATTCTGCGATACGCGTTTCAGAGCGCCCATACAAAAAATCCGGTTTCACAGAGGGAATCATGGACACCAATGTTCTTTCGAAAAAACAGACGCACGGTCTCGGGCAACGTGAAGCCACGGTGATCGAAGAGGTGATGACATCGTTGCAGCAGCGCGTTGACCCCTTCGGCGTAACGACCTCACTGCTTAATGCTCAGGCGGCGTGGCTGATGCATCCACAGGAGTTGTCGCGGGCCATTGGCGCCATGTCGGGCGATGTCATCGCGCTGCAGACCCACCTCATGCACCGTGCCTTCGGCTTGCCGAGCGAGGATGTGGTGACGCCCCATGCTGATGACGCGCGTTTCGCCGGGCCGGCATGGAGCGAGTCGGCGACCTGGGATATTGTCAAGGAAACCTATCTGGCGATTACGCACCGCGTCGAGGACATGCTCTTCGAAACCCCGGGACTCTCGGACAAGGAGCGCCGGCGGGCAGCGTTCTGGGTGCGCAAGTGGCTCAATGCCATGGCCCCGACCAATTTCTTCCTGACCAATCCGGTTGCCCTGGGCAAGTACGTCGAGACCCATGGCGAAAGCCTGGTTCGCGGTCTCGAGAACTTCATGCGCGATGCACAGGCAAAAAACATTCGCATCGTCGATGAAGATGCCTTCCAGGTCGGTATCGATCTGGCGATCACCCCCGGCCGCGTGGTCTTTCGCAACCGGCTGGTCGAATTGCTGCATTACACACCGACTACCGCCAAAGTACACCGGACGCCCATCGTCATCATCACGCCATGGATCAACAAGTTCTACGTCCTCGACCTGACGCCACGGCGCAGCATGGTCAAATACCTTACCGACCAGGGCTACAGCGTTTTCATCACCAGCTGGAAAAATCCGACGGCCGACATGGCGCAGGTCAATTTTGACAATTATCTGCTTGAGGGTGTCGATCAAGTGGTCGACGTGGCACGCAAACTGAGCAAGTCGGCGCAGGTGCATCTGGCCGGCTACTGCATCGGCGGCACCCTGGTCGCGACCTATATGGCCTGGGCCAGCCGTCACTACGGCGAGAAAAACATGCCGGTGGCGCACTGGACCCTGCTGACGACGCTGACCGATTTCTCCAAACCCGGCGATATCGATGTCTACATCGACGAAGGTTCGATTGCCGCCCTCGAGGAAAAAATGGCCAAGACCGGATTTCTCGATGGCGACGACATGGCCTCGAGCTTCCGCATGTTGCGTTCGAACAGCCTGATCTGGCACTACTTTGAGCGGAGCTATCTGTTTGGCGAGCCGCTGCCGCCGATCGACGTTTTGTTCTGGAATACCGACACGACGCGCATGCCGGCTGCAATGCACTCGTTCTACCTGCGCGAGATGTATCTGAACAACAATCTGATCAAACGCGATGCCTTGACGATTGCCGGCGAGCCGATCGATCTGGACCGTATCACCCAGCCACTCTACGCCGTAGGTGCCGAAGACGATCACATCGTTCCCTGGCGGCAGTCCTACAAGATCCGCCGCTACGTCAATGTCAAGGCGCCAGTGCGCTATGTCCTGACCACCTCGGGCCACATCTTCGGCATCGTCAACGCGGTGGTGACGCCGCCCCGGCGCAGCTTCTGGGTCGCTGCTCCCGAGCGTAATGAAAGCCATGAACATTGGCTGGCCCATGCCGACAAGAAATCCGGCAGCTGGTGGGAAGACTGGCTGACCTGGCTGTCGCCACAGTGCGGGCCACTGGTGGCGCCGCCCGACATTGAGGCCGAGGTAGATCCGGAACTCGGCGCGGCCCCCGGGACCTACGTTTTTGAAAAATAGGCAGATTTTTCGGAGTGCCGGCTTCCAAGCAGCCCTTCGCTCATCGAAAAATGGATTTCCGCGGAGTCATGCATATGCAACGTCATCGTCGCAAGGTGGCCCGCTAACCTGTCGACGCGAAGAAACCCCTTGACTGAAGCTTCTTCTGCCTCTCGCCACCGCTATCCACTGCACGTGTACATTGGCGTGCTGTTTACGGCATTGGTGTTGTCCACTGGCGCACTGATCGCTGCGGTCGACTATGTCAATGCGCGCCGAATGGTGCTCGATGTCATCAGTACACTATTCGAAAGCTCAGCCCGCGAAGCCTTGGCCGAACTGCGCGCCAGCCATGAGCCAATCCGCACCCTGGTCGTCCAGCTTGCCCAGCGTCCCAATGCTTCCAGCGGTGGTCCACACGGACAATTGAGCAGTCTACCCGTGATCCGCCGGGCGTTGGATCTGACCCCGATGCTCTCGGCCATCTACGTCGGTTTCGCCGATGGCGGGATGTTCTATATTCGGCGACTTGACTTCAAGGCGGCCCTGCGCAATGAAGATGCACCGGCTCAGGCGGCCTACATGGTGCAACTTTCGGAGCCGGGCCCGCACGGAAACACGGTCAGCTTTTACGATGAAGAGATGGTGTTGCTGTCGACGCGCTCGGAAGAACTCCACCGCCCACACGACATGACCTGGTTTCATGCCGCTCGGGAGCGCTCCGGACTGATTCGAACGCCGGCATTCATGCTACCTTCGCGCGATATCGGCTTTGCCATCGCCCAGGCAACCCCGGACGGCAAGGCCGTTATTGGCGCCGATCTCGCCCTCAAGGATCTTTCGGCATCGCTGTCTCGCCAGCGCGCCTCGCCATCGGCACAACTGGCCCTGACTGACCTCTCCGGTCAGGTATTGGCGGCGTCACACGGTGCATGGGGAATAGCAGAAGGCGAGCAGGTTCAACTTCCAACGTTGCACACCCTGGAAATGCCTATTCTGGTCAAGGCGTTTTCCGGCGCCGCATCAGCCAAAGGCGCCCGCACCCTGAGCAGCGATGGGCGTGACTGGGAGACCCTGGCCGTTACCGCCCAACTGGCCGATGGCGAGCCGTTGTATCTGGTCATGGCGGCACCCCATGACGAATTGCTGGCCGGGGTCGGCACCCTGCGCCTCTATGCCATTGCCTCGATTCTTGCCGTACTCCTGATCGCCATACCGATAACCTGGTGGATCGCCCACCGGATTTCGCATGACCTGCGCAATCTGGCCTCCGATGCGCTTGCCATTCGCCATTTCCGCTTCGATGGCGAGGATGTGCACTCTTTTGTGCTGGAAGTGGACGACCTGGCGGAGGCCATGGCAGGCATGCGCTCGACGGTCAGACAGTTCCTCGACATCGCTTCGCAACTGTCTGCCGAGCGCCATTTCAAGAGCCTGCTCGACGGCCTGATCATCCAGACGGTCGCCGCCGCTCACGCCGATGCGGGCGCCGTCTACCTGATGGATGACCAAGGCAAGGAACTGCTTCCGGCAGCTTGGCAAAACGTCAATCTGGATCGCCTGCTTACCGAGCCACCGGCAGTCGCGATCGACGACGGGGAATCCGACCATCCCTTACGTGATGCCTGCCGCGAAAAGAACATGGTCATCGGCCAGCTTGCCGCCGTCGGGATGCCGGCCGGACTCGGCTGGCTGGCGGCACGTTTCCCGGGGCAGACGGTGTCCTTTCTGGCAGTGCCTCTAAGCAATCGGGAAAACAAGACAATCGGGGTGCTCTTCCTGGCCAAGTCAGCTGTCGAGGTGGGTTTCAGTTCCGAGCAGGCCGCTTTTGTAAACGCCCTGTCCGGCACGCTGGCCGTTGCCATCGACAATCAACGCCTGATGCGAGCTCAGAAAGCATTGCTCGATGCCGTAATTCGTGTCGTCGCCGGCGCCATCGACGCAAAATCACCCTATACCGGCGGCCATTGTCAGCGCGTGCCGGAATTGACGCTGATGCTGGCCGAGGCGGCCTGCCAGAGTAATAACGGGCCTTTCCGTGACTTCAAGCTGGACGAGGATGAGTGGGAAACGCTGACTATCGCGGCTTGGCTGCATGACTGTGGAAAGCTCACGACCCCGGAATATGTGGTCGACAAGGCGACCAAACTGGAAACCCTGTCCGATCGCATTCACGAGATTCGCACACGCTTTGAAGTGCTCAAGCGCGATGCCGAAATTGCCTATTGGCGAGGCGTTGCCCGGGGGGGCGATGAGGCAGCGCTGGGTGCGGTCAGGCGAGCCGAACTGGCCGCTCTCGACGATGACTTTGCCTTTGTCGCGACCTGCAATATTGGCGGCGAAGCCTTGGCTGATGGGGCCGAAGAACGACTGCGGCAGATCGCCACCCGCACCTGGCAACGTACGCTTGATGACCGACTCGGCATTTCCCAGATCGAGAAACGACGCAAGGAGCGCCTGCCGGCGTCAGCCTTGCCGGCTGTCGAGTTTCTCATCGCCGACCGCGACGATCACCGCATCGATCATCAGGCGGCCGGCCCCTTGCCGGCCGATATCAAGGTCACGGCACCAACTTATCGTCTCGACCTCGGCGAACTGCATTGCCTCTCCGTCACTCGCGGCACGCTGACCGCCGAGGAACGCTTTCTGATCAACAATCACATTGTCCAGACCATCATCATGCTGCGTGGCCTGCCCTTCCCGGATTACCTCAAGGACGTGCCCGACATTGCCGGGAATCACCACGAGCATCTTGACGGCACTGGCTATCCGCGCGGGCTGGAGGCGGCCGCGATGATCCCGCAGGCCCGCATGATGGCCATCGCCGACATCTTCGAAGCGCTAACCGCCTCGGACCGCCCCTACAAGCTCGGCAAACCGCTTTCGGAAGCCGTTACCCTGCTGGCCGGATACGTGCGCATGGGCCATCTTGATCGAGACCTGTTCGAATTGTTCTTGCGCGAAGGCGTTCACTTGCGCTTTGCCCAACGCTTTCTGGATGCACGCCAGATTGACGAAGTCGATATCGAAGCAGTACTGAAGCAAGCTTGATCAGTTGTCAATTCTGCGGGGAACTCCGACACGACGTTCCAAGCGTTTGCGCAGGTTCGCGACTGATATTATCAGGACATACGTTAACGATCTCGGACACTGCCTTCAAACGCCCTAATCATTGGGACTTCTTACCTAGACCTTTCACTTCTGTGCCTGCTCAATTTGGCATGAAATCACAGATTTAGGAATTGCCACAAACTGCCTGAGCACTACCAACCAGCGGAACCCCTACGAAGTGCGCTTGACCGCGCCGTCAGATTCCCTCTGACGGATTCTTTCGATATTGTTCGTCCAATCATCCAGCGCGTTCTTATCGTCCAGCAATTGAGCAACCGTTTTCTGGGCGGCTTGCTGCTGTGATAGTGCTGAAAAACTGGCGACAGGGAATGCGATGCTTGAAGGCTGTTGATTGTCCATTTGCTGTTCTCTCCAAATAATACTTGCCAACTACTAACCGCCAAAAAAGGCCCTTTTTGACTTGCTTTAGCTTTTTTAGTTTCAGAGATTTTACCCTCTCCGGGCGGTAGAACTCATTGGGGGTTTCCACAGAACCCAGGCCATTCACAAATCTGATGCGCAAGGTAGAGCCGAAGTATGGCTTTCGATAGACTCCGCAGCATCCTCACTCCACTCGCTGCATCATGGCCACCGAAGTTGAATTGAAGCTCTACTGCTCTCCCGACGATATTGCTAGCGTTGGGACGCATCCCCTAATCACCGCAGGCTTCGAAACCGGCCCTACAAAACGACTGGAAAACACCTACTACGACACTCCTGACCTGGCGCTGTATCAAGAGCGAATTGCGCTGCGGCTTCGTACAACCCCCACGGAAAAACTGCAAACGGTCAAATGTGCCGCCAAGTCCGTGGCTGGTCTATCAGCCCGTCCCGAGTGGGAAACGCCCTATGTCGGGATGTTCGATTTCAGCGCCGTCGATGCCAGTAAAGTTCGGGCTTTTCTGGAGGAGCGGAAGTCGAGCCTGGTTCCGGTCTTCACCACGTCGTTCGAGCGGCGAACCTGGCGTATCGATATTTCCAGGAAAATTGTCATCCTGGTCATGGTGGATACTGGCTACGTATCCTCAGGTGACAGCATATTGCCCATTTCAGAGGTTGAACTCGAATTGGCGCAGGGTAATCCGGAAGACCTGCTCGATTTTGCCACGGCTTTGGCGACCCACTTGCCATTGGTTCCGCATGATGTCAGCAAGGCTGAACGTGGCTATCAGTTGTTCTTGAAGCAAGCGAATGGTCCGCAGAAAGCATCTCCCAGCCCTCTTGATGCCAGACAAAACTCGGCTGAAGCCTTCCATCTTCTGGCCAGCCAAGGCATGCAGATGTGGCAAGCCAATCTCCTGGGCACCCTGACGTCGCAAGACCAGGAGTTTGTGCATCAATTTCGGGTTTCCCTTCGTCGTCTCAATAGTCTCATCAAGGTATTCAAACCAGCCTTGCCACACCACTATCAGGTGCAGTGGGCGAAACGCGTCAAAGAACTGTCGCAGATTACCGGGGATGTCCGCGATCTGGACGTCATGCGCTCCGGCATCGTGGAACCGATGTTGAGGAGCGATGACCAGCAAATCCTCGCGCATGCCAAGGCAGCACTTGCCGCATTGGAAAGTGCCAAGCAGGAAGCGTTGGTGCAGGTGCAACAACTGCATTTTGGCGGCCCCGTCCTCTTGTTTGCCCGCGATTTGCAGGAGCTGGACACCGATGATTTCCCGAAAAACCTGCCCCGTTTCGCTGAAAAGCAACTCGCAGGCTTGCACCGCAATGCAGTAAAACGCTTAACCAAGACGCTAAAGTCGCCAACGCCGGAACGGGCCCATCGATTCCGCATCGCCTTGAAGCATCTGCGCTACTCGTGCGAGTTTTTTGCGCCCCTGTTCGACAACGACGAGATGGTCGAGTACGCCAAGGCGGTTGCAGGCTTGCAGGATGCATTCGGGTTCATCAACGACTTCCACGTGGCGCTTTCCAGAATGCAAGGCTGGGTAACGCAGGAGGCAATCCCCAAGGAAACCCGCGTAGCCGTTGCCGCATGGCATACCCCGCAGGCGCAAGCGGTGTTGGCCGATGCCCTGCATCTTGCCGAGTCGGTGATGAGCCGCTGTCAGCCCTGGTGTACCGAATGTGAACGGCGGGGGCTGATGGTGATTCGCCGTCGGTTGCGGCAAGACATCTGTTTGAATGTCGAGTAGCCGGACTGTTTCATCGTGCGCCGTGCCATGCACTGTAACTTCCGTTTTCTCGAGCAATAACAGGTTCGCTTGACGAACAAATAAATTTGCTGAGACCTGGCGTCATTTCAGGCTTTGCAGCCCGGATGCACCTCTGGTTTATCGGCGGCGCCGTGCTGGGACTGATTGCAGCGCTCGTCCTGTGGCACCCGGTCCCCCTGATGATTGCCGTATTTTTAGGCTTGGTCGGATTGAGCGAGCGCCACTGCGGAGCAAACATCGTTGCCGCCATCATGGCTTACGATTCCGATACGCCTAGCCAAGGAAGCATCGCCATTTCGATCAGCGCATGGGATTCAAGCGATACTTTCCATGTCACCGTTCGAGAATCAGAGCATCCGGATTGGGTTTATGAGTTCATTCCGCAAGGATGGAAGCCGAAGGTCTGCTTCGACTCACCGGCAAAGATATGGCGAGCGAAAAATGGCAGCGCTCCCGTGTCGGTCATAATCGAGGATGGCGTCATGATTCCGCGTTACCCAGCAAAGCTGGTATCTGCGAACGACACCCCCTAGCGGGAAAATGAAGTTGGCGTCTCGGCAACATCGATATACCGGGAGGCGAATCAGCCTCCCGGTATTGCGGATATCCTTATTTTTTCGGGCGGCCCGTCTTGATGCGTTCAACTAGGCCAATCGCCTTGACGAGTTCGGCATCATCAAGCTCAGCCAGCACTGCCACGGCGGCGCGCAATATCTCGCTCTTCTTCACTTCAACGCCGGCGGTCAGTGCCCGTTGCTTGAGGGTTGCAAACAGCGCGTAGTCGGTTTCCGGAATGGTGAAGCTGTCACGGACCAGCTTCGGCGGCTTCGGCGCTTGCTTCTTCACCTTGGCCAGCTTTCCTGCTTTCTCTGCCTTCGGTGCTTCGGCAACTTTTTCCTTGGCGGTGGCGGGAGCCTTCTTTACCGCTTTGGCTGACGTCTTCGGTGTCGGAGCCGGCTTTGCAGCAATAGCCTTTGTTGCCAGCTTGGGTTTGGCTGCTGCTTTTGCTACTGCAGCGGCAGTGGCAACTTGCTTCTTGGTTTCGGTAGTCACGGTTTCGACAGTCACAGGTGCTGTCATTTCAACGACTGGCGTTGCGACTGCGGACGCTTTGACTTCATCTTTCACAGGCTGGACTGCGGTTTCCTTGCTCATTTTGCTCTCCTGAATGGGTATGAAAGGTATAAACTATATAAACACTTTATACACTAACTGGAAGTTAAGCAATTCAGATGCGCAAAATCATGGTGGCCAACCCCAAAGGTGGGTGCGGCAAATCAACCCTGTCGATTCATATAGCAAGCTGGTTTGCCCAGCACGATGAAATCGTCTATTTGGGAGATCTCGACCGGCAGCAATCAAGCCGGCATTGGCTGGAGGCCCGGCCCGGCAAGCTTGCTCCCATTCGGCACTGGGAAATTTCGGACGATGATTTCCAGATGCCACCCAAAAACTGCAACTTCGCCATTCTCGACACACCTGCCGGCTTGCATGGAAAACGCCTGAAAGAGGCGTTGAACGCAGCGGACAAGGTGGTCGTGCCGGTCTCCTCGTCGCGTTTCGATATGCTGGCCACTCGCGAGTTCTTTGAGGAGCTTGCCGCAACCAAAGCTGTACGCAAGGAACGGGTGGATATTGGCATTGTCGGTATGCGCGTCGATATCCGTACCCATGCCTACGCCCAGTTGCTGGAATTCCTTCAAGAGTTCGACCTCCCTGTCGTCACGTGCATTGCGCAGTCGCAACGCTACTTGCAGGCAGTCGACACCGGGGTCACGCTTTTCGACAATGATGCTAATTCGGTGGCCGTGGACATCCAGTGGCGTCCGCTGTTGAATTGGCTGGTTAGCCGCCACTGACCGTCAGGTTCGGATTACCTCACGAAATAACAAGGAGACAAAGCATCATGATTCCCATTGAAATCTTCTCTCACAACACGGCAAAAATAACGATTCAGGCAGGCCAGGCACTCTTCCGGGAAGGCGATGAGGGCAATCAGATGTACGTCCTGGAAACCGGCACCGCTGAAGTGTTTGTTCAGAATCGAGTCGTCGAAACGCTTGAGCATGGCAGCGTCGTCGGCGAAATGGGCTTGGTTTCGCCAGGACCGCATTCGGCCAGCGTGATTGCCAAAACCGATTGTGAGTTTGTCGCTGTCGACGAAAAGCGTTTCCTGTTTCTGGTGCAACAAACGCCGTATTTCGCCATTCAGGTCATGCGCTTGATGGCGGAACGACTTCGGGCCACCAACAAGTTGCTGGCGGCCAATGTAGCGTAGGCTCCGTTCGGGTGCTGGGGCGAGAGGATTACACCGCCAGCTAGTGGCTGGCGGCTTTCTCGAGCAAGCCCTTCTTGATGGCAATCGAGGTTGGCCCGTTAAACCTGGATGGTAGTTGCTTGGCCGTGAACCAGCGGAAGTCGCTGTGCTCACGATTGAGGCGTGGTGAAAACTCTCGTTCGGCTTTAATCACGAAGTAATGCATATCCCGCTCATCGTGCCCTGAGCCAAGCCGTCGGGTGACCGTATGCAGTTTTGCCAGGTGACGTGGCTTGACGCTCAAGCCAGCCTCTTCACCCAGTTCGCGAACAAGAGCCTCCCGGGGTCGCTCGCCGTTATCGACACGACCTCCAAACAGGTTCCAGGAACCGCTTTTGTTAACCTTGGAAGAGCGTTTCCCCATCAGAAATTTGCCGGTGGCCGCACAGTAAATGACAGCCCATGCTCCCGGTTGGTTGTATCCCTTGTCCATGTTTGAATATTGGTAGTAGTAGTTGTTGTTGTGGTCGAGTCGTCTTAAATAATGTAAACGGTTTATACCGTTATATTATTTCAGTTAGATGACATTAGGTTTTCCAACCACGATTGTGTGGTCGTTAGGTGGTGCGTTATCGAAACATGGATTCTGGTCCTTCATATATTGAATCGCCCCGGGGAACCTCTAGACGCTCCAAAGCCTTAAACTTAGGCTAAAGAAGAAGTCCTGTGATCAGAGTCCATCGACTGAACATTTTCCCGCATCCTGAACGATTTCTTTCTGGCGATTCTCGACTGGCAAGGTAGAACCGAAATATGGCTTTGATTAGACTTAAATGCCTGTTGAATTGAAAGCCTCGCCATGGCAACAGAGATTGAACTGAAGCTCTACTGTCCTCCAGAAGAGATTTCTCGTATCGAGTCTCACCCACTCATCACCGTGGGGAGCTTGCAGGAACCGTCGAAAGGTCTGGAAAACACGTACTTCGATACCCCAGACTTAGCGCTAAAGGCAAAAGGAATCGCGCTTCGTGTTCGGGAATCTCCCACCGAACAATTACAGACGGCCAAATGTACAGCCGAATTGGTAGCGGGTTTATCGTCCCGTCCAGCATGGGAAGCTCCCTATGAGGGCAGCTTCAACTTCAAACATGTGGCCAACCGTAAGGTGCAAGCTTTGCTGAAGGAACGACAGTCAGAACTGGTTCCCGTGTTTTCGACATCCATTGATCGCCGGATCTGGCGAATTAATATTTCCAAGAAAATAGCCCTGCGGGTCACGGTTAATATCGGGCATATTTCCTCCCTCGGCCGCATGATGCCTATCTCAGAGGTTGTGCTGGAACTCGCCCAAGGCACTCCTGAAGACCTGCTCGATTATGCGATTGCCTTGGCAACCCACCTGCCGCTCGTACCGAACAACGTCAGTAAAGTGGAGCGAGGATATAAACTATTCTTAAATTCTGAGGCCGGCCCAGAGAAGGCAGCCCAAAGTCCACTCACCACAAAGCAAACACCTGCCAAGGCATTCCAGATACTGGCCAGCCAGGGCAGGCAGATTTGGCAGGCCAATCTACTCGGAACACTGACTTCCAAGGATCAGGAGTTCGTTCATCAGCTCCGAGTTTCACTGCGCCGCCTCAACAGTCTCCTCAAGGTTTTCAGGTCAGCTCTTCCTGACCGTTTTCAACGACGGTGGACTCAGCGTCTCAAGGAGTTGTCGCAACTTACCGGGGATGTCAGAGATTTGGATGTCATGCGTGAAGGCATATTGTTGCCGATGTTACAAAGCGATGATCGGCAGGCGCAAGCCACAGCTTCAACAGTGCTGGCTGCTTGGGACGAGGCAAGGCAAGATGCTCAATCGCAAGTTCAACAGCTGAGCTACGGTGGGCCGCTTCTCCTGTTTGTCCGCGAGCTACAAGAGCTACCGACAGATAAATTCCCAAACAACCTGCCTAGGTTCGCCGAGAAGCAACTTTCCGGATTGCATCGCACTGCCGTGAAACGACTGAGCAAGGCACTCAAATTACCGACTCCCAAGAATGCGCACCAACTCCGAATTGCCTTGAAGCATCTGCGCTACTCCTGCGAGTTCTTTACGCCGCTCTTCGACGAAGAGGAGATGCTGCAGTACGCCAAAGCAATAGCCAACCTCCAAGATGATTTTGGGTTTACCAATGATTTCCACGTAGCGCTCTCCCGGCTGCAAGTCTGGGTTGAGCAAGGAGCTATTTCAAAGGAAACACGCGAAGAAATTGCCGCCTGGCACACCGCACATGCTCAGGAAACCTTGGACAATACCTTGCGTCTCGCGGAGTCGTTACTTGGGCGTTCTTCGCCTTGGTGTGCCTGCTGAGACAATGCAATGTCTGCCGCACTACCAACCAAAACGCTTCATTTTGATTCGCTAGATGCGGTGACTCTGCATGGATAGAGAATCACCGACGCGAGCCTTATTTCTTGAGGCACCGGGGCTTGATACGCTCTAGCAGACCATTTTCCTTAACGAATTCGGCATCATTAAGTTTTGGCAGCATCGCAGGACCAGCGAAGAATCTGGTCGGCGCGGATCACGCGGTTGCGGCCAGCCCGCTTTGCCTCGTACATGGCTTCGTCGGCCTCGCTGTAGGTTGTTCCGAAGTCGGCGCCGGCCGGCATCCAGCAAACTCCGAAGCTGGCAGTGATGCGGCTTGCATTAGGCAACGAGAAATCATGGCCAGCGATGGCTACGCGCATACGCTCAGCTATCTGCTGCGCCTGCAAATAATCTTGCTGCGGCAGGATCACCGTGAATTCCTCGCCGCCCACCCGACCAATCTCGCCCGGCGTCACGAGCGTCCGTCGCAGGCATTCGACCAAGCCACAGATTACGGCATCCCCAGTCGGATGGCCGAAGCTATCGTTAATCAGCTTGAAGTGGTCTATGTCGAGCACGATCATGGCCATGTCATTTTTGGCCAGGAAGTGCTCGGCGCGCTCGATTACTGCCGCGCGGTTTAGCGCACCGGTGAGCGAATCGTGGGTAGCTCGGTGTTCCAATTCGTTGGCCAGATCGGTGAGTCGATGGTTAAGCTGGTTCATCTCGAACTCTTGGCGGTCGCTGCGACGAATTAGCCGGCGAGTTTGCCGCATCAACTGATCGTAGCAGTTGATGAGTTCGCCAAGGGCCATGCGGTACGTATTGGCATCGCCTGATTCGATGTTGTACACGGTACGGGCGGACAACAGCGCGTTGTTCTCTTGATCGAACAGATCCGGATCGGGCTGAGACATGACAATCGCCTAGGCTGATTTCACAGGGTGATCGACGAAGGTTATCTCCGGGAAATCGACATGCAATTCTTGGCCGAACTCAAGGATGGTGTCGTCCTCTTCGTAGTGGTACCAGTTAAGTACGATCTCGTTCCCAGCGTCTACTGCATTCTTGAATGCCTCGAAAATATTGAACAGCATCTTGGTGCTGGAGCTATTGAAGTAGGCCAGCGAGATATCCACGTTGACGCTGGTCTTGTTGCAACTGGCCAGATACTCACGCAGGCGCTTAATGATATCGCCGTAAAAGGCAGCCGCATTTTCGGGGTAGGACTCGCCACGTATGCTCAGCTGGTGCTGGGCAAAATCGAAATTCACTTCCGGTGAACTAGGCGTGGCGGCGATATACAAAGTTTCCATACATATTTCTCGCTATTGTCGTATCGGTGTTCAGATCGTGGCCTTGAGGTTAAATACCACCGTGTCTGGGTGATCCTCCAAAGGCTGGAAGTCGAATTCCAGCGGTTCGCTCGAGTCGCGCGCCATAGTCAGGAAGCCAAGGCCGGCCCCCTTGCTGCCCTCTGGCGCCTCGGCGCGCAGTGATTCCTTGTATGCCTGCTTGATTTCCTCCAGCGTCATGCTGCGCAGTGATTGCAGTCGCTCACGCAGGCCTTCAGCTACCGTGGCATCGATGGGATTTGCGCACTGCAGCAGGTATTGCCCTTCCTTCTCGCTAATGCAAACTGAACCATGACGCAACTCGTGATTGTCTTGGTCGATAGGGGTCAGCGAGTCGGCCGAGTAGTGAATAATGTTCTGCGCCATCTCGATGAAGGAAGAGAACAGCTTGCGGCGGGTCGGACCGTTCACTCCGCTCATTTCCAGTTGCAGCCTGACCGCGTCGGCCATGGCCGCCACTACGTTCTGCGAGAAATAACCAACGTAGTAGAAAATCACCCGTTGCTGGCATGCGATCTCGAAGAAAGTGCCAAAGTCTTTTATGATACGTGATGCGTTCATTGCGGTTCCTGTACGCGGAAGCAGAAGAAGGTAACGTCGTCGCGGCGGTGGTTCGGACCCTGCCAGCCACCCATCGCCTCCTGCATGGCGCGATTGATCTCACTGGCCGGACGGTCGCGGTTGGCCAGGATGAGGTCGCGAATACGGCGCTTGCCGAAGGCGATGGACTTGGGGCCGCCGACCTGATCGATCAGACCGTCGGTGGTCACAAACACGAGGCTACCGGTTTGCATCTGCACTACCCGCTTCTGCCAAGTAAAATCTAGCCCGCTGTCGACGTAGCCCACGCACTTGCGGTCACCCTCAACCATCTCCACGCCATCCTCGCCCGGGTGCAGCACGAAGAGGCTTGATTTTGCGCCAGCAAATAGCAACCGGCGGCTGCCGGCGTCGTACCAGAAGCAGGCAGCATCCATACCGTCATCCGATTCAGGGGTTTCGTCCTGCCCGTCGACCTGGCCAAGCATCTGCTTGATTCCACGGTTGACACTGCCTAGCAATAGCGATGGGTCAGCTGGGCCGTGCTGGTCAATTGCTTGACCCAGGCAGCTGGAAGCAATCAGCGTCATAAACGCGCCGGGCACGCCGTGGCCGGTGCAATCGGCAACGGTTCCAAACCAGCCGTCGCTACGAGCGACGAAGTAATAAAAGTCGCCGCCCACCACATCACGCGGCTCCCAAACCAGATCTGCATCCTTCAGGGTGTGCAGCATTGTGTCACGCGAAGTACGCAGCATGGAACGTTGAATCACGCTCGCATATTCGATGCTATGCATGATCTGGCGGTTACGGGCTGCCTGCATGTCCGCCACCACCCGCATCAATTGCAGACCGTGACCGATGCCTGCAAAACGGCCGCCACAGGTGATAATGAAGCCGTCGGCCAGTGCCTTCTCGCCGTACTCCACCGCCTTGAAGGTCAGCGCCTCGATGTCCATGCTGGCTTCGACCACCAGCGGCTCCTTGTCCATAAAGGCAATGGAACTCTTGCGGCTGTAAACCTCTTTGTGGAAGGGCTTGCTCATCTGCGATAGGAAGATGCCGCGGTTGATGAGGCCGATGGGCTTGCCAACCTCAATTACTGGCAGACTGGTGAGATCACGGTACTTGGAGAATATCTCCATGACAATTTCATTGTTGTCTTCGGCGGTGACCGAGGGAGTCTGAACGCAAAGATCCTCAGCGGTCGGCTGCTGGAAGCGTGGGCGGCAATCGAGCGGGAGCAGGGTGGATATTTCCAAGGTGGGCATTCCGGGGAACAGTGATATACGTTAAATAACCGCAGTATTCGCGTTCGCCTCAGTTTACGCAGTTCACATGTCCAATCGGTGACAAGGCTGTCGTTTACTCACAATGAAATTTCAGCAATTCCGCCAGCCCACGAGCAGATCCCCCGATTTTTCGCGGCCTCAATGTCTGATCGGAGTCAGGCGGTGTCTTTCAGGTCGGCGAATCCAATGGCCGGGGCCGGCTGCATTGCAACTGCTCAAGGGAGAAACCGGATTCCGAAACGTGAGCAACAGCTTTTGAATTTCGCAGTCAAGCGATGAATCACTGGCGCCATATCTTGCAGATGATGGCAATAGGTACGAAGCGGAACCGCTCGAACCTCTGCCAATCAGATAGCGTGATTTGCGCCTCGCTATGCGTCTTCGATTGGCAAGTCAGGTTATGGAAGCCACTATCAGCCCCGCTTTCCACCGTCATCCGGCGTAAAGAACAAGCCAACCCCGAGCAAAATCAGCACCAGCGGCCACCATTTCTTGATCAGCCCGACCAGATCCAGTTCAAACAGGTCGAGATTGACGGCCAGGGCGATGGCGCCGATGGCGACCAAGGCGACGGCAGCGAAATTGCCTTTCATGCTTTCTCCCGGTTAGCCCGAATGCTCAGGCGCGGCGTACGCCGACGACGCCTTCGACCTCATGGATGAGGGTCAGCGTCTTCTGCATTTGTTGCAGGTTGGTGATTTCGACGGTAAAGCTCATGTGCGCCTTGCCCTGCTTGGACTGCGTGTTCACGCCGATGACGTTGAGCCGCTCGCGGGTAAATATTTCGGAAATATCGCGCAGCAGGCCCTGACGGTCATGCGCATCGACAATGATGTCGGCAGCAAAGACGCCAGTCGTCGTCAGGCCCCAGTCGGTTTCGATGACCCGTTCCGGATGCAGTGCAGCGAGATTTGAAAAATTGGGACAGTCCATGCGATGGATGGAGATGCCTTTGCCACGCGTGATGAAACCCTGGATTTCATCGGGTGGAGCCGGCTTGCAGCAACGGGCGAGTTGAGTCAGCAGCTTGTCGACGCCAACGATCAGGATGCCCTGGTTGCCCTGGACCGGCTTGCTCGGCTTGGCCAGCACTTCGTCCGGCAACTGGGTTTCGGCCAGCAGGTCGCCACCCTTGGCGACGGCCTGGAACTGCCGCTGGTTGAGGTCGCCACGGGCAGCAGCGATGTACAGGTCGTCGGCCTTGGCGAAACCGAGCTTGTGCGACAACTCTTCAATATTCGCCCCGGTCTGGCCGGCCCGCTGCAATTCCTTGGCGATCAGGCCACGGCCTTCGCTCAGCGTTTCTTCGAGCGCCAGATTGGAGAACCACGCGCGCACCTTGACCCGGGCGCTCTTGGTATGGATGTAGCCCAGCAAGGGGTTGAGCCAGTCGCGCGACGGACCGCCGACCTTGGCGGTGACGATCTCGACTTCCTGCCCGGTTTCCAGCGCCGTATTGAGCGGCACCAGATGGCCGGCGATCTTGGCACCCCGGCAACGGTGGCCGAGATCGGTATGCACGCGATAGGCGAAATCGACCGGCGTCGAGCCGGCCGGCAGGTCGACGACCTTGCCTTGCGGCGTGATGACGTAGATGGTCTCGTCGAGTGCCGCCTGCTTGTAATGTTTAACCCAGTCCGAACTGTCGGCGACTTCGTCCTTCCAGGTCAGCAGTTGGCGCAGCCAGGCGATCTTCTCGTCGTAGTCGTCCTCGGTCGTCCGCTTGCTGCCTTCCTTGTAGCGCCAGTGGGCGGCGACGCCGAGTTCGGCGTGCTTGTGCATTTCCCAGGTACGGATCTGGATTTCCAGGCTGCGCCCGTCCGGACAGCGAACGGCGGTATGCAGCGAGCGGTAGTTGTTGCCCTTGGGATTCGAGATGTAGTCGTCGAATTCCTTGGGGATCGGTAGCCACAGGTTGTGCACGATGCCCAGCGCGGTGTAGCACTCGCGCAGGTCGTCGACGATGATGCGCAAGGCGCGCACGTCATAGACTTCCGAGAACTCGACGCCTTTTTTGCGCATCTTGTTCCAGATGCTGTAGATATGCTTCGGCCGCCCGTAGATCTCGGCGTTGTGCACACCGGCGGCTTCGAGTTCGGTGCGCACTTTGGCCACGGCATCGACGATGAACTGCTCGCGCTCGCTGCGTTTTTCGTCAAGCAGTTTGGCCAGCTTCTTGTAGGTTTCCGGGTGGATGAAGCGGAAGGACAAGTCCTCCAACTCCCACTTCAATTCCCAGACGCCAAGGCGGTTGGCCAGCGGCGAATAGAGTTCGAGCGTTTCGCGCGCCACCTGGACGCGCAGGTCGTCCGGATTGGCCGCGTAAAACCGCAAGGTCTGCGTCCGGCTGGCCAGACGCAGCAGCACGACGCGAATGTCCTCGACCATGGCCAGCAGCATCTTGCGCAGGACTTCAATCTGCGCCTTCATCTCGACCGGATTGACCTCGCCGGCCTCAATGTTGGTAGCGACAAAGCCCTTGGCAATCGGCCGCAGTTTATTGAGGCGCGAAATGCCCTGCACGAGATGCGCCGCCGGCTTGCCGAAGCGTGTTTCGATGCTGGCGATGCCGTGCTCGTCCTGAGCTGGAATGGCGAAGAGCAGCGCGGCAATGCGCGACTCGACGTCGAGCTTGAGGCCGGCGATGATCACCGCCATGCCCAGCGCGTGCGACCAGATGCGCTCACCGCTGCCCAGCGTGCGGTCGCCGTAGGTAGTCCAGGCGTATTCGACGGCGGATTTTAGACGTTCTGCATCGGCAGGGGCCAAGCCCTCTGCCAACGTGACCAGGAACTGTTCGAAGTCGCTTTGCGAGGCGACAGAATGGACGACGGAAACCATGGCGCAATTATAAGACCGATCTTCCGGGGCCGGCATGACAAGCGCCAAATTGCCCGCGACACGGCCATGCAGCCCGAGCTTCAGCCCGATCAGGCATAATCCGGCGACAATGAAAAAACTGTTTGCCAACCCCTACCTCCTGCTGATCCTGACCGTGCTTTTCTGGTCCGGGAACATGGTGGTCGGCCGAGGTGCCCGTGGCGACATTCCGCCACTGGGCTTCGCCTTCTGGCGGTGGACCATCGCCTTTGCGCTGATCCTGCCGCTCGCCCTGCCCCACCTCAAGACCCAGTGGCCGTTGCTGAAAAAAGGCTGGCGACCCCTGCTCGTTCTCGGCCTGCTCGGCGTCGGCGGCTACAACACCTTCGCCTACATCGCCCTGCAGGACACCAGTGCGACCAATGCGGCGCTGCTCAACTCCTTCGTGCCGATCGCCACCATCGCCATCTCCTGGGCCTTCCTCGGCAAGCACCTGCGGCGGATCGAAGGCATCGGCGTCTTCATTTCGCTGTGCGGCGCGCTGACCATTGTGTCGCGCGGCGACCTGGCCGTGCTCGCCCATCTCAACCTCAATGTCGGCGACGTCTGGATGCTCGTCGCCGTGCTCGACTGGGCCATCTACACGGTGGCGCTGGCCTGGCGCCCGGCCGGCGTGCATCCGATGCTCATGCTCGGCGCGACCACCGCCATCGGCCTCTGCGCGCTCGGCCCTGCCTACGCCTGGGAACTGGCGCAAGGCCGGCACATCAACCTCCACCTCGGCTCGCTGACCGCCCTGGCCTACGTCGGGCTCTTCCCGAGCTTCCTTGGCTACATTTTCTACAACAAGGGCGTCGCCGAAGTCGGCGCCAACAAAGCCAGCCTGTTCATCCACCTCATGCCGGTGTTCGGGACGCTGCTCTCCTTCCTGTTCCTCGGAGAAGTTCCGTTCTGGTACCACTATTTCGGCATCGCCCTGATTTTCTCGGGCATCTGGCTGACCATGAAAAAATGAGGCGTTGGCTCGACAGGCTGCGTGGCAAGAAGGCGGCGGAGATTCCCGACGCCTTGTGGGCGAGCACCGTCGCAGCGCTGCCCTTTCTCGACGATCTCACGGTCAACGAGAAAAAAGAGCTAAAAATGAAAGCCGAAGCCTTCCTCGCCGAGAAGGAATTCAGCACCGCCGGCGGCCTCGATCTGACCGACGAAATCTGCGTTTCGATCGCCGCCCAGGGTTGCCTGCCCATCCTCAAGCTCGGGCTGGCGGCCTACCGCGAGTGGGTCGGCATTGTTGTTTACCCCGATGAATTCGTCGTGCCGCGGCGCATCGAGGACGAATCCGGCGTCGTCCATGAATACGACGACGTGCTCTCCGGCGAAGCTTGGGAAGGTGGCCCGCTGATCATTTCGTGGCACGACGTGCAAATGGCCGGCGACGGCTATAACGTCGTGATCCACGAATTTGCCCACAAGCTGGACATGCTCAACGGTGAGGCAGACGGCATGCCGGCGCTGCATTCAGGCATCACTGAAAAGGAGTGGGAAGCCAAGTTTGCCGATGCCTATGACAACTTTTGCCAGCGCGTGGACAGCGGCGAAGATACACCGA
>Ga0209211_10003377_pt1 | contig 26106 bp, 23 predicted proteins | sample RifGroA2_FD_183992 | JGI IMG/M metagenome (GOLD analysis project Ga0209211, IMG submission 183992) | Groundwater microbial communities from Rifle, Colorado, USA - Groundwater A2 (SPAdes) (version 2) | ecosystem: Environmental > Aquatic > Deep subsurface > Groundwater | place: Rifle, Colorado...
CAGCGGCAGGCCAGCACGGGCCGCAGGACGTAGAAGTATTTCTTGACGCGGACCCGCTCCCCCCGCAGGTAGTCGCGGAAATTCCCGGCGGCCATGTGGAGATAGTGATGCATGCAGGAGTGCGCGGAGAAGAACTCCGTCGAGAGCCGGCGGAGCTCCGGCGCGGTCGAGAAGCCTTCCCGGTAGACAATGGGCGAGTGCAGCCATTCGAGCAGCGACGGGTTGCACCGGGCGAACAGGCGCAGGGTCTTGCGCAGCTCCCAACCGGCGATGTCCAGCAAGTCGGACGGCAGGCATTGCATGAAATCCGGCCGGCTTTGGACCGACAGGTACCATTCGGGCCGCTGCAGGTAGATGAACCGGACGTCCCAGTCAGAGTCCGTCGACGCGAATCCCCACGCGCGGCTGCCCGATTCCACGGCGTAGAGGATCTTGATCCCCTCGTCCCTTTCGGTCCGGTCCAGCTCCGCGCGGATGGCGTCGTCTTTCATGTTCGTTCTCTTTTCCCGCCAGTCAACGACATCATATCAGGAATCCTCCTGTCCGGGAACCCGATCGACACCGAGAGGTCGGTCCTCCGCAAAAAGGGCGGGAGCTTATTGAACGGGTCGATTTGAGGACTGTGCCCGGGCACAGTCCCCATGCTAGAACCGGGACTTGGGGAGGAGCTTGCGGGGGTCCTGGGGCTTCTGCTCCTTGCGCACCTCGAAGTGCAGGTGGGGGCCGGTGGAGTGGCCGGTGGAGCCCACCAAGGCGATGCGCTGGCCCGTGCGCACCTTGTCGCCCTGCCGGACCAGCAGGCGGTCGTTGTGGGCGTAGATCGAGGTGGTCTTCTCGTCGTGGCGCAGGATGACCACCTTGCCGTAGCCGCGCAGCTTGTCGTCGGCGTAGAGCACCTCGCCCGGGGCCGCGGCCGTTACCGGGTCGCCCGTGTCCGCGGCGATGTCGATGCCCTGATGCTGCTTGCCCCAGCGCTTGCCGAACTCGGAGCTGACCACCCCCGCGCGCAGCGGCCATATCCACAGCCCGTGGTAGACGCGGACCTTGAACTCGCGAAAGCCTGTGGCGAAGGAGCGGTGGGCCCCGCCGTCGGTGGCGCTCGCCACGGTCTGGAACACCCCTGCGTCCCGGAGGACCTTGAGCACGTCCTCGTCCTTGAGCGTCCCCTTCCCGTGGTATTTGCGCAGCGTGCCGGCGCGCTTGATGTAGCGCTGCCACTCTGAATCGCTCCCTTCGTCGGCCGCGCGTGCGGGCAGGGAGAGGGCCGGCAGGAAGGCGAGGGCGAGGACGGCGGCCGCGGCGCGCTTCATCAGTGGGACTTGATCCACGCGGCGGCGCGGTCGGCCACCGACCGGAAGTCGGACTTATCGTCCTCCGCGCGCAGGCTCCAGGCGTAGGCTCCCGCGAAGCCGTTGCGGAGCATGGTGTCGAGGTAGGATTCGATGCCGCGGCGGCCGCCCTTGGTGCCGAACTCGCCCAGGATGCAGGGCTTGTCGAGCCCCAGGCTGTCGTAGCGCACGTCGAGCGGGTCCCAGAGCTCCATGTACTCGTAGTAGTGGTACTGGTAGAAATCGAAGCCCATGCCCTTCCAGAACTCGAGGTTGCTGCGCTTGTAGCTGCCCAGGGTCACGTACTGCGAGGTCTCGGCGTGCACCATGGCGGCCGTCCTGGCGACGAAGTCCCGCATGGCGTCGAACTTGAGGGTGCGGGCCGTGAAGGGGTTCCAGCCTCCGCCCTTCATGCGCAGTTCGGGCTCGTTGATGACGTCCCAAGCGAGTATGGCCGGGTGCTTGCCGTAGCGCTGGAGGAGCGGCCGCAGGGCGTTGGCGAAGAAGGTCTCGGCGAGCTTGGGGTCGTTGACCAGGGAGGCCCGCCCGCCGAGCTGGACTCCGTTCACGTCCGAGCGCGGGTCGAACAGATGGAAGTCCAGCAGGACGAAGATGACCGAGATGCCGTTCTGCTGGGCGAGCTCCAGCGCCGCGTCCACATCCGCGTAGAATTTCGCGTCGAAGCCCGTGACGCGGCCCTGGGCGTCGAACTCGGGGGCGGCCCGTCCGTCGCCCAGCAGGAACCAGCGGATGGAGGCGACGCCCTTGCTTTTCAGGAAGGCCAGGTCCGCGGCGATGGCGGCGCGGCTCTCCGGCGCGGACACGCCCTGGTGGCCCCAGGCGGTCTCGCCGAAATCCCAGCCGTAGTGGTGCCAGGGATAGTTGACCCCGACCCGGAAGCGCACGGCCGCGTCGGCGCCGACGGGCGCCTTGCCCGAGAGTTCGAGCTTCCCCGGCATGGTGAGGTTCAGATCCTGAGCGCGCGTGGAGACCGCCGCCAGAGCGGATAGGCAGAAGACCAGGACGCGCAGGGCGTGTCCGGGGTTCATCGCTCCGAGTGTACCCCCGCGATCGCGGCCGCGCAGGGGTCGAAAGACCCAGCGGGGCTCAGGGCTTCCCCCCCAGCCCCGCGGCGACGGCCGCGGCGGCCTCCGGCAGGGCGTCGGCGGGATTCATCCAGCCGAAGAGGTCGTAGTAGCGGCCCGTGAGCCAGAGGGTGGCGCTCCGGGCGGTGCGCCCGCCGTCTTCGCGCAGGTAGGCGAGCAGTCCGCGATGCCCGAGCGCGATCTCGTGGGCGAGGGCCTCGGCTTCAGCTCCGCTCACCGTCCCTTCCCACAGGTTCGGGTGCCGCAGGCCGCCCCGGCCCACGCCGAACTCGCCGATGTGGAACTGGGGGAGCTCTGCGGGCTTGAGGCCCAGTAGCCCCTGCAGGACGTCGCGCCGGAGGTTGCGCTCGTGCAGGCGCAGGGCCTCGGCGATCTCCGGGACGGTCGGGAGGCGCGTGCCCCGTTCGGCCGCGGGCTGGGCCGCGGTCAGGTCCATGTACTGGGACACGGCCAGGGCGTCCAGGCCCTTGATGTAGCGGGCCAGGGCCTTGCGCCCGGCGGGCGGCATGCGGTTGACGAAATCCTCGGGGATCTCGAAGTGGTGGCTGAAATTGTGGGACAGGAGCACGCGTCCGCCCAAGCCGAGGCGGAGCGTCTCTTTGCGCGCGGCCTGGAGCAGGGCCTTCCAGCGCTCGGGCTGGTACACGACGGAATCCATGAGCTCGGTCCCGAGCTCGAGCCGGATGGGAGTCATCTTCCCAGTGAAGGCTGGGTCCGAGTCCAGCCGGGAGAGGGTCTTCTTCAGCATCGCCAAGGTGGGGAGGATCAGGCCTTCCCGGTAATCAACGGACATGGGGTCCACGTCGAAAAACCCGCGCCAGGAGGTCCGGATGCGCCAGCCGTGCTCCTCGGACTTGAGTGAGTCGAAGCCGGGCGAGTACATGGCCGGCTCGAGGTGGGGCTTGACCACCACGCTCATGCCGCGGCGCAGGGCCGCCTCGACCGCGGCGCCGAGCTCGTCGAAACCGGGGGCGGCGGCGAAATCGATGCGGTTCAAGCCGACGTAGGGGTAATTGGGGACGAAGGCCACGGCCGGGAACCCCGCGCCGCGCATCCGGTCGAGGCGGGCGCCCGCGTCCGCCAGCCCCCCCCGCCCGCAGGGATAGGAGGCGCCCAGGGGCGCGGGGCCGGCGTCGGCGGCCGGCGCGAGGCCCGCAACGAGGAGCAGCGCGGCAAAGACGGCGGAAAGGGCGATGCGATTCATGGTGGGAATATACTAATATCCGAGGCATCATGAAGGCACGAATCGCTCTCGTCGTTTTGTCGTGCGTACTCAGCCTCGCGACCGGGTGGGTGCTCAGCCGCGGCGGCGCCGCGGCCGGTAAAGGGCCCAACCGCAAGGTCCTCATCGGCGTCTCCATGGACACGCTCAAGGAGGAGCGCTGGCAGTCCGACCGCGACCATCTGGTCGCCAAGGCCAAGGAACTGGGCGCGGACATCCTGGTCCAGGCCGCCAACTCCGACGACACCCGCCAGATCGCGGACGTCCAGGCGCTCATCTCCAACGACGTGGACGTGCTCATCGTCGTCCCCCACAACGGGGCGGCCATGGCCAAGGCCGTGGACATGGCGCACGAGGCCGGCATCCCCGTCATCTCCTACGACCGCCTCATCACGGGCTCGGACCCCGAGATCTACATCTCCTTCGACGCGGTCAAGGTCGGCGAGGAGCAGGCCCGCTATCTCGTGAGCCTGCTCAAGCCCGGCCATCCCATGCGCCTGGTGCGCATCTGCGGCGCCAAGACCGACAACAACGCGGTGCTCATGCGCCAGGGCCAGGACAACATCCTCAAGCCCCACGTCGAGAAGGGCGCCATCCGCATCGTCCACGACGACTGGGCCGAGAACTGGAAGCCCGAGAACGCCAAGAAGATCATGAACGCGGCCATCACCAAACTCGGGGCCGGGGGCGTGGACGCGGTGCTCGCGGCCAACGACGGCACCGCGGGCGGCGCCATCCAGGCGCTCATGGAGGAGGGGCTGGCCGGGAAGGTCATCGTCACCGGGCAGGACGCCGAGCTCTCCGCCTGCCAGCGCGTGGTCCGCGGCACGCAGTCCATGACCATCTACAAGTCCATCTCCTCGTTGGCCGGCCGCGCGGCGGAGACCGCGGTCAAGATGGCCAAGGGCCGGCCCGTGATCGCGCTCGAGACCGTCGACAATGGGAAGATCCAGGTCCCCGCCATGCTCATCGACGTGGTCACGGTGACCAAGGAGAACATGGACGCGACCGTGATCAAGGAAGGCTTCCACACGCGCGAGGCAGTCTACGGACGCTGAGCGCCCCGGCCCCCGCCTGGAAGCGCGGGGCGTCACCAAGACCTTCCCCGGCGTCACGGCCCTGAAGGACGTGGCCTTCGACCTGCGCCCGGGCGAGATCCACGCCCTCTGCGGCGAGAACGGGGCGGGCAAGTCCACCCTCATCAAGCTCCTCTCCGGCATCCACCCCGCGGGCACCTACGAGGGCGAACTGCGCGTGGACGGGAAAGGCGCGCGCTTCGCGAGCGTGGCTGACGCCGAGGCCGCGGGCATCGCGGTCATCTACCAGGAGCTGGCCCTGGTCCCCGAGATGACGGTGGCCGAGAACCTGTTCCTGGGTGCCGAGCCCACCTTCGGCGGGCTCATCGACTGGAGCCGTGTCTACCGGGATTCCCGGGTCCTGCTCGAGCGCTTCGGCCTGCGTCTGGACCCCTACGCGCGCACCGCCTCCCTGGGCATGGGCCACCGCCAGCTCATCGAGATCCTCAAGGCCCTGCGCAAGGAGTCGAGCATCCTCATCTTGGACGAGCCGACCGCCGCCCTGAGCGAGACCGAGACCGCGACCCTGCTCGACATCCTGCGCGACCTCCGGCGCCGCGGCATCGCCTGCGTCTACATCTCGCACCGGCTCGACGAGGTGTTCGCCGTGGCCGACCGCATCACCGTCCTGCGCGACGGCTCGAGCGTCGCCACGCTGGAGACCGCCCATACCGACAAGGGCGCCGCCCTCTCCGGCGAGAGGAGCACGGCCTGCGCCTCCAAGGACGGCGCCCTCATGGGCGCCGTCATCCGGCACATGGTGGGCCGCGAGATCAAGGACCTCTTTCCCCGCCGCGCCCCCGCGCCCGGGCCGGTCCTCCTGAGCGTGCGGGGCCTCGCGGTGCGCGGGCCGCAGGGCGACACGGCCCTGGACGACATCTCTTTCGACGTCCATGCGGGCGAGGTCGTGGGCTTGGGCGGGCTCATGGGCTCGGGGCGCAGCGAGCTGCTCATGCACCTCTTCGGCGCCTGGGGCACGCGCCTGCGCGGCGGCGTGGAACTGGGCGGGACGCCGCTGAGCGGTTCGCCGGGCGACGCCCTGCGCCGGGGACTCGCGCTGGTCACCGAAGACCGCAAGCGCTACGGGCTGGTGCTCGAACAGAGCGTCGGCTTCAACCTCTCCCTTTCCTCCATCGCGGGCCTGACCCGCCGCGGCCTCATCGACGGGCCGCGGGAGCATCGCGCCAGCCAGGAGATCTTCGAGTCGCTCCGGGTGAAGGCCCCGGGCTTGGAGGCGCGGGTCGGCAGCCTCTCCGGCGGCAACCAGCAGAAGGTGGTGCTGGGCAAGGCGCTGCTCACCGGGCCGAAGGTGATCTTCCTCGACGAGCCCACGCGCGGCATCGACGTAGGGGCCAAGCTCGAGGTCTACGAGCTCATCAACCGCCTATCCGAGGCGGGGAAGGCGGTGGTGCTGGTTTCCAGCGAGCTGCCCGAGCTCATGGGTATGAGCGACCGCATCCTCATGTTCCACGAAGGGTCGGTCGGCGGGAGTTTCACGCGCGCGGAGGCGACCCAGGAGCGGCTCATGGCCGCGGCCATGGGGCACGCGGCCGCGGCAGGGTAGAGGTCCATGGACAAGAAAGTGGTTCTGCGCGATTTCTCGCTGCTCATCGCCCTCCTCCTCATCGGCGGGTTCTTCTCCATCATGTCGCCCCAGTTCCTGGGGGCGCGCAACCTCGCCATGCTGATGATCGAGCTCTCCATCACCGCCACCCTGGCACTCGGGATGATCCTGGTCATCCTCCCGGGCCACATCGACCTTTCGGTCGGGAGCGGGGTCGGGCTGGTCGGCGGGATCGCCAGCGTCCTGGTGTTCCAGCAGCACTGGCCCTCGCCCCTCGCCATGGCATTGGCCGCCGCGTTCGGCATCCTCCTGTGGCTGCTCATGGGCTGGGTCATCGTGCGCGAAAGGATGCCCGCCTTCATCATCACCTTGGGAGGCCTGCTCATCTTCAAGGGCGCGTTCTGGCTGGTCATCCGCAACGCTACGGTCCCCGTGGCGCCGGGCGGGACGTCCAACCTCTACTCCCTGCTCACGACCTACTACCTCCCCTCCTGGGGCGGCGCCCTGCTGGGGCTGGCGGTATTCGCGGGCCTGGCCGCGGCCAAGCTGCGCACCGTGGCGCGGCGCAAGGAGTACGGCTTCCCGGTCGAGGAACCGGAGCTGCTCTTCCTCAAGCTCTTCCTGACCGGGCAGGGCATCCTGCTCTTCGTGGTGGTGATGAACCAGTTCCGCGGCATCCCGCTGACCGCCATGGTCCTGGGGCTGGTCCTGCTGGTCGTGACGGTGCTGACCGAGCACACCCCCTTCGGCCGCTATCTTTACGCCATCGGCGGCAACGAGGAGGCGGCGGTCATCTCGGGCATCCCCGTCAACCGGGTCATCATCGGCGCCTACGGGATACTGGGGGCCATCGTGGCGGTCACCGGCTTCATGCAGACCGCCTACTCGGGCGCCTCGACCACCACGGTCGGGGACCTCATGGAGCTCGACGCCATCGCGGCCTGCGTCATCGGGGGCGTCAGCCTTAAGGGCGGCCGCGGGACCACCCTGGGCGTCATCTTCGGGGCGCTCATCATGGCCGCGCTGCTCAACGGGATGACGCTACTGGCCGTCTCGCCCGAGTACAAGCTCATCGCCCGGGGCGCGGTACTGGCCCTGGCGGTGTGGATGGACGTCCGCCTTTCCCGCGACTGATCCCCCTCCGGCGCTGCGCGCCACCTCCCCCACTCCGTGGGGGAGGGAGGCGTTGCCCTCAGGGCCTACGCCCGGCCGGGCACTAAGGCACTTTTCCATTTTGCGGGCGCGCGCATAATATAGACATGAAGCGCTGGATAGCCGCCGCGGCCGCCATCCGCCTCGCCCTCTTCGGCGTCCTCTCCCCCGCCTGCGCCGCCGTCGTCACCGCGCCCATCCAGGTCGCGCCGGTCCAGGTCCCGGTCCCAGGGCCCGTCGTCCTGCCGGTCTCCGGGATGGCCCCGCTCCAGGGGCCTCTCCAGACCGGCCTGTCGTCGCTTTCCGGTCCGTCGGCGCTGACCCCGAGCGTCATCCCGCTTCCGACCCCGGCCGTCGCCGCTTCTCCCCTCCCCGCGGCCGCCGCCGCGACGCCCTCGGCGCGGGAATCGTTGACCGCCCAGACCCCGCTCAAGGGCCAAGTGCCCGGCGTGGGCGAGGGCCGCAAGATCGCCGAGGTCCAGCCCGCGGCGCGGCGCGGGGACCTCTCCCCCGCGGGTCCGGTGCAGCGCATGGATTTCAAGACGCTATGGTCGCTGCCGGTGCAGTGGGAGGGTATCCAGGAACACAAGCAGGCCTACGCGAACCTGCGCTGGGTGCTCTCCACCGACCCCGCGGCGTTGGGACAGATCTTCGACGCCATCAAGGCCGACCCGCGGGTGTTCACCACGACCTTGGACGGGATGTTCATGAGCCTGCGCAGCGTGCTCCGCAGTCCCCTCCCCGCGTCAGAACGCTATCCCGCCGCCGTGTCGCTCGCCCAGACCTACGCCGGGTTCCTGCTCAACCTGCGCCGGCGGCCGGGCCTGCCCGACAGCGTGCTGCGGCGCTCCGAGGAGGTCCTGCGCGACTTCTTCGTCGAGAACGTGTTCGTCGAGGAGTTCGCGCGGCGCATCATGCTCGACGACAAACTCCGGCAGCTGATGCCCCCCCCTTCGCTCAATCCCGCCCGGGGCCAGACCCAGGGGCGCTCCGCTCCCTCCGTGATGTCCGAGACCCCCTGGACCATGAGCCCGCCCATCCCGGCCGGGTCCCGCAAGAGCACGGACCGCGAGTTCTCCTTCGTGAAGAAGCTCCAGGACCTCGATACGCGCCTGCGGGAGGTCCTCTTCCAGAAGGAGCGCCTGGAGCGCCGCCTGGACCTGGCGCGCGAGAAGGGTTTCTCCCGGGACTTCGTGCAGGCGCGGGCCGTCGAGCTCGCCAACTACCTGCGCGACACCGTAAAGCCCATCCTCGGCTACGCGGTCAACGGGGTGTCCCGCGTCACGGATATCCTCTTCCGCAATCAGTTCCTGCTCGGCCGCGGCTACGCGGGCGACCACAAGACCGCGATCTTCAAATCGGACAAGGCCCATCTGGTCCTCACGCCGGAGCCGGGCGGGTTCGTGGTGCGCGCCGCCCTGGAATCCGACATCCAGGAGGCCTGGGTGCTGGACGCGGTCAAGCGCTCCATCGAGGAGTACTGGCAGGGGTCCTTCGAGCTGGACGGCAGGACCGTGCATCTTCGCGTCGAAGTCTCCATCCTGCGCCTGGCCCCGGGACAGCCGTTCAGCGCGGGCGCCCTGAAGGTGGCCGAAGGGACTACGGTCAGCCACGCCCGGCCGGACGGCATGTACTTGAGCCGCAGTTTCTCCTATCACACCCCCGCCCACGAGTTCGGCCATCTCCTGGGCCTGCCCGACGAGTACAGCGAGGTCTACGACGGCCCGTCCCGGGCCAGCATCCACATGCAGAACGAGGGCAGCCTGATGGGCGGCGCCGCGGGCGTCCTGCACCCCCGCCACTTCCGCATGGCCTACGACGACCTGAAGTAGCCTCTGGCGAGCCGCGCGGCGGATAGGGTATCCTACCGCTGATGGAGCCGAGGTCGAGACCCGCTCTCTCGCTGGAGGGCGTCACCTTCAAGATCGGACGGGCGCGCCTGCTCACGGACGTCACCCTCGATTTCCGCCGCATGGAGGTCACGGCGATCATCGGCCCCTCAGGCTCCGGGAAGAGCACGCTGCTCAAGTGCCTGACCACGACGCATCGTCCATCTAAAGGGAAGGTCCTGGTCGGCGGCCGCGACGCCTGGGAGATCCGGCGCCAGTACCGCATCGAGCTGGGCTACGTGCCCCAGGACGACGTCATCCACCGCCAGCTCACCGTGGACCAGGCCTTCTACTACGCCTCCAAGCTCCGGCTGGACACGGCCCTGGACGGGCCGGCGGTCCGCCGCCGCATCGACTCCATCGCCCAACTCCTGGGCCTGACCGAGCATCGCCGCCAGCGCATCTATCGCCTGTCCGGCGGACAGCGCAAGCGCGTCAACATCGGCATCGAGCTGCTGGCCGATCCCCCCGTGCTCATCCTGGACGAGCCGGCCTCCGGGCTCGACCCGGGAACTGAGGAAGACCTGGTCAAGCTTTTAGGCTCGCTGGCCCGGTCCGGGCGCACGGTGGTCATGACCACCCATTCCATGGAGTACCTCGACGCCGTGGACCGCATCGTGCTCGTGATCTCGGGGAACGTCGTTTTCGCCGGGAACCTGCGCGAGCTCCTGGCGCATTTCCGGGTCGCCCATCCCGCGGAGGTGTTCAAGGCCGTCCGCCAGAGGGAATTGGACCACTGGGTGTCGTGCTATCGCGCGGGGAGCGTCTAGGGTGGCCCGCCCCGGCTTCAAGGAACAGTTGGATACGCTGGTCTCGCGGGACATCGCGATCCGGTTCGGGTCCGCGGGGACCCTGCTCCTCATGCTCGTCCAGGCTCCCATCATCGGGTCCTTCGTCGGCCTGGCCTGGCGGAGCCAGGAGGCCGTCAATCAGACCTATTTCATCATGGCGGTGGCCGCGCTCTGGATGGGCTGCATGAACGCCTGCACGTGCATCGTGGCTGAGCGCGAGATCTTCGCCCGGGAGAGGATGTTCAGCCTGAACATCTGGTCCTACCTGCTCTCCAAGATGCTCCCCCTCGCCGCGGTCTGCGCCGCGCAGGCGGCGCTGCTCATGGCGGCGCAGGGACAGCTCATGCACCTCAAGGACTCCCTGCTGGTGCAGGGCCTGATCTTCCTCTTCCTGACCGCGACCGGGGTCTGCGCGAGCGCGCTGGGCCTGCTGGTCTCCGCTTTCTCCCGGACCTCCTACGGGTCCGTGGTGGCCGTGCCCATCCTGCTCATCCCGCAGGTGATCTTCTCCGAGGTGCTGCTGCAGGACAACATCAACAGCCGCGTCCCATCCATCATCGAGAAGCTGACGCTGACCAAGTGGTGCTACGAGGCTCTCGTCAACGCGCATAATGATATAGAATGGCTCGTCCAGTTCAAGTGCCTGGCGGCGCTGGCGGCGAGCCTCGGACTCCTGCTCGCCCTGGCCGCCGGGAAGCTCAAGCTGGACGACGCATGAAAAAGCTCCTCTTCCTCGTATTCCTGCTGGCCGCGGGGGTGGGCGCGGCCGTGCTGGCCCAACGCGGCCTGCTCCCCGGCGTGGCGACGCAGAAGGTCCAGATCAAGAAGAAGACCTGGCGCTTCCTGGAATGCCTGAAGTTCAAGGAATTCCAGGAGGCCGCGGCCTTCCACACCGCCGAGGACCTCAAGGCCAATCCCAACATCCCGAAGCAGCTCGAGAGCTTCTTTAAGATCCCGCACGAGAACCTCGACATCCAGGACATCGAGATCGACTTCATCGAGTGCGACTCCACGGGGATGCGGTGCAAGGTGAAGACCACGACCACGGTCCACGTGCTCAACCGCACCGAGACCAAGCGCATCGAATCCATGCTCTACTGGAAGAAGGTGGACGGCCAATGGTACCTGGACCTGCGGACCACTTTGGAGCGCGGCGCCACCGGGCCTTTTTGAAGGAGGACTCCCCATGAGCTCACTCGCCGCGCTGTCTTTGCTGGCCGCCCTCGGGGCGGCGCTCCCCCTCCCCGTCCGGGCGGCGTTCAGCGTCCCGGGATTCGAGCTGGTCTACACGGCCCCGGTGGACACGGAGCTGGAGCCCGCCGGCGTCCGCTCCCCTGCGGAGGTCTGGGTCGAGATGCTGGCCTCCGCGCGCAAGGAAGTCGTGCTGGGGGAGTTCTACATCGCGCCCAAGGCGGGCGAGCCGCTGGAGCCCGTGCTGGCCGAACTCCGGCGGGCGGGCGAGCGCGGGGTGAAGATCCGGTTCCTGGCTGAGAAGAAGATGGCCGCCGCCTCCGCCGAAGGCTTCGCGCTCCTGCGGGCTATCCCGAACCTCGAATTGCGGGTGCTGGAGTTCGGCGGCGTCCAGAAGGGCGGCATCCTGCATGCGAAATACATCGTGGTGGACGGCCGCGAGGCCTTCGTGGGGAGCCAGAACTTCGACTGGCGCTCGCTCAAGCACATCCACGAGATGGGCCTGCGCGTGACGGACCCCGGGATCGTCCGCCAGGTCATGGCCGTCTTCGAATACGACTGGCGCGCCCAGAAGCGGCTGGAAGCCGGCAAGCGCGTGAAGCCGCGCAACCGCAAGCCCCCGGCCGCGCCGCGGGACCGCCGGGCCTATCTCGTCGCCAGCCCCTGGCCCCACAACCCGGCCGGCATCGGCGACTCGGAGGCGGAGTTGGTGCGGCTCATCGGGGCGGCCAAGAAGTCCCTGGAGGTCCAGGTCCTGGACTACGCCCCCCTGCAGTATGAAGGGGGCTTCTACGCTCCCCTCGACAACGCCCTCCGGGCCGCCGCGGTCCGGGGCGTCGCGGTGCGGCTCATGGTCTCCCATTGGAACACCGCGCTCCCGGGGATCATCCATCTCAAGAGCCTGAGCCTCATCCCCGGCGTGGAGATCCGGATCGTCACCCTACCCGAAGCCCGGGGCGGGTTCATCCCCTACGCCCGGGTCAACCACTCGAAGTTCATGGTCGTGGACGGGGAGAACCTCTGGCTCGGCACCAGCAACTGGAGCGGCGGCTATCTGGACAAGTCGCGCAACCTGGAACTCGTGGTCCGGGATGCCGTCCTCGCGGGCAAGACGGCGGAATTGCATCGCCGGCTCTGGGATTCCCCGTACGCCGCCCCCCTGGAACTCCTCAAGGATTATCCGGCGCCCCGCAAATCCTGAGCATGGCCGTCACGCAGCGCGTCGACTTCAAGAGCCTCGCCGACACCTACTTCGAGTGGGTGCGCCGGGAGTGCGCGGGGATGCCCTCGCGGCCCGCCATCGCGACCATCCATCTCCGCGGGGAGGGCGCGCACGGCTCGGCCCAGTACCGCGACCTGATCCTCAAGGACGCCGAGCGCCTGGGAATCCGCTTCCGGAGCGTGGAGGCCGAAGACGAGGCCGGCATCCTGGAGGCGATCCGGAGCCTGAACGCCGCCCCGGACGTCCAGGGGATCGTCGTCCTCTATCCCCTCGGGCTCTCCCGGCGCGACGAGGATGTCATGGACCTGGTCAGCCCGGCCAAGGACATCGAGGGCCTGCACTCCGTCAACCTCGGCCACCTCATCAAGTACCGCCGCTTCCTCGACGAGAAGGCGGGCTGGAAGTGCGTGGTCCCGGCCACCGCCAAGGCCGTGGTGAAGACCTTGACCCGCTATGCGCCCCAGCGCATCCCCGGGGCCTTCGTCACCATCGTCAACAACTCCATGCGGGTCGGCAAGCCGATCGGGCTGATGCTCGAGAACATGGGCGCGACCGTCGTAAAATGCTACGATGGCACCCGTCGCGAGGTCTTGGAGGACTGCGTCCGGCGCGCGGATATCGTCATCACCGCGGTCCCGGATCCGGCCTTCCGCCTCGACCCGTCCTGGGTCCGCGAGGGCGCCGTGGTCATCGACGTCTCCTTTCAGGGGAACGTCGACGCCGCGAGTCTCGAGGACCGCGCCGCTCTGGTGAGCGGCCCCGGGAACCGGGTCGGGAGGATGACCCGGGCGATGATCTTCGTGAACTTGGTCTATTGCTGCCGGCCCATACCGGTGTATCCGCTGGAGCGCGGTCTCCCCGCGGGGAAGAGTCTATGAAAGTCGGCAAGAAGAAGCGTCGCGGGTCCTTGCGCCTCCTCATCGCGGACGACGAGGTGCTCTTCCGTGACGTGCTGAAGGACCGGCTGGGGATGGAGGGCGACATCGAGGTGGTCGGCGAGGCCGACGAGGGCGGCGAGGCCGTGCGGCTGGCCCAGACCCTCAAGCCCGACGTCGTGCTCATGGACATCAACATGGTGGGCATGGGCGGCATCGAGGCCACGCGCGCCATCCGCCAGGCCCTGCCCGACACCAAGGTCCTCATGCTCTCCGCCTTCACCGACGAGGTCCACGTGATGGAGGCCGTCCAGGCGGGAGCCTACGGCTACATCTCCAAGCGCCTGCCCGCCAACGAGCTGGTCCGCGCCCTGCGCACCTTCGCGGAGCAGGGGACCATGATCCCCCCCCCGGTCATGGAGCGGGCGGTGAACCGCCTGAAGATGGCCAGCCGGGTGGTGGACACCGCTCTGGGCGAGCTGACCCAGACCCAGATGCGGGTGCTGGCGCTGCTGGGCTCGGGCAAGAGCAACAAGGAGATCGCCGGCGAGCTCGACTGCAACGTGAAGACCGTCAAGAACCACCTCAACATCATCTTCCAGAAGTTCGACGTCAAGAACCGCACCGAGGCCGTCGTGAAGGGAATCAAGGCGGGGCTCATCGCCGGGCGATGACCCTGGCCCGCCGCGTCGGCGCTCTGCTGGACAAGGCGCGCCGGCGCGCGGAGACGGTCCGTTCCCGCATCCTGGCCGGCACCGAGCGCCCCCCCCGGGAGCGCTGGGGCCTTCCCACCCGCAAGGAACTCTCCCGCGGCCGCCGCAAGCGCACGGCCGACTCCCTGCGCCTGACCCGGCTCTCCGCGTCCTGGCGCACACGGGTCCAGCTCCGGCGGCTCAAGGCCGAATCCCGGGGCGAGCGCGAGTCCTTCCGCTTCGCCGTCCTGGGGGACGTCGAGCCCGGGCGCTTCTGGGTGTTCCGCAAACTCTTCAACCGCGCCGGGGCCTTCGAGCGGCAGGTGCGGGAGATCCAGACCCTGGACGTGGACTTCAGCATCCAGCTGGGGGACATGGTGAGCCGCGGCATACGGGCCAACTATCTGCGCTTCTTCCGGGAGCTCTCCCGCTGGAAGCTGACGGTCCCCTACCTCACGGTCATCGGGAACCACGACCGCCGCTTCCCCCACGGCCGCTGCGACAGCGAGCTCTACCGCGCCTCCCTGGGGCCGACGAACTACGCCTTCGACCGCGGCCCGGCCCGCTTCGCGGCGCTGGACACGAGCGCCGGGGGCCTGCGCGCGAGCCAGCTCGACTGGCTGGACCGCGTCCTGGACACTCCGCTGCGCAAGATCGTCTTCATGCACATGCCCCCCGCCTGCCTGCGGCAATGGACGAGCTGGGGCGGTCTCCAGGGGATCGGCGGGTTCGCGAGGGGCGGCTCCGAGATGACACGCCTGTTCTCGGAGCGGCGGGTGGACCGCGTCTACGTGGGGCACATCCACGCCTTCGGGGTGCAGGACTATCTGGGCGTGCGCTACATCCTCACCGGGGGCGGCGGCTCCCCGCTATTCCCCAGCGGGGCGACGGACCGCTTCCACCACTACCTGGTCGCCGAGGTCGGTCCCGACGGGGTCTCGGAGACCGTGCGCCTGCTCAGCGGCGGGACGCTCTCCATCCCCAAGGCCAAGGTCCTGCTCTCCCGCTGATTGCGATTCCCGCGTTGACGCTGACGGAGAGAAAGTGTAGATTGTGAAAGCGACAGGGCGTCCCACCCTGCGCAAGGAGATCAGGGGAATCATGGCCAACGAGAAACCGCAGTCCAAACTGAAAGAGAAGCTTTTCAAGAAGATCGAGGCCTGGCGGCCTAGGACCGCCCGGCTCCTGAAGGAGTTCGGCGACGTCGAGCTGGGCAAGGTGACGATCGGGCAGGCCATCGGCGGCATGCGCGACATCAAGGGCCTGGTGACCGACATCTCCTATCTCGACCCCAACGAAGGGATCCGCTTCCGCGGCTACACCATCCCCGAGACCCTGGGCAACCTTCCCAAACCTCCCGGCAGCGAGATGCCCTACGTCGAGGCGCTGTTCTATCTGCTGCTCACCGGCGACATCCCCAAGGCCGACGACGTGGCGGACGTCGTGGCCGAGTTCCGCGCCCGCAAGGCCGTCCCCCAGTACGTCTTCGAAGTGCTGCGGACCATGCCCAAGGACAGCCACCCGATGGTCATGTTCTCGACCGCCATCCTCATCATGCAGAAGGAGTCGGTGTTCGCCCGGCGCTATACCGAGGGGATGAACAAGAAGGAGTACTGGAGCGCGACCTACGAGGACGTCCTCGACATCCTGGCCCGGCTTCCGGAGATCGGCGCGTTCATCTACCGGCTCAAGTACCGGGACGGCAAGATCATCCCGTCGGACCCCCAACTGGACTTCGGCGCCGACTTCGCCCAAATGATGGGGATCGAGAAGCCTTATGACGACGTCTCGCGCATGTACTTCATCCTGCACAGCGACCACGAGAGCGGCAACGTCAGCGCCCACACCGGCCATCTGGTGGCGAGCGCGCTGTCGGACCCCTACTACGCGATGTCCGCCATGCTCGACGGGCTCGCCGGACCGCTGCACGGGCTGGCGAACCAGGAGGTCCTGCGCTGGCTGCACGAGGTCATGAAGAAGCTGGGCGGCACGACCCCGTCCGAGGACGTCCTCAAGAAGTTCTGCTGGGACACCCTCGCCGGCGGCCAGGTCATCCCGGGCTACGGCCACGCGGTGCTGCGCAAGACCGACCCGCGCTACATCGCGCAGCGCGAGTTCTGCATCCGGAACATGCCGGACGACCCCATCTACAAGATGGTGGACATGCTCTACAAGCTCGTGCCCCCGATCCTCCGGGAGCAGGGCAAGGCCAAGGACCCCTGGCCGAACGTGGACGCGCAGTCCGGCGTCATCCAGTGGCACTACGGCGTGCAGGAGTACGACTTCTATACCGTGCTCTTCGGCATCGGGCGCGCGCTCGGCGTGGGCGCCAACCTGGTATGGGACCGGGCCCTGGGCTATCCGCTCGAGCGGCCGAAGTCGCTCACGACCGATATGCTCGAGGCGGTGGCGGAGAAGTCCAAGCCGGCCGTCAAGGCCTGATCCGGACGGAAGGGAAAAGAACCGGGGGCCGGCGCAAGCCGGCCCCCGGTGCTTTACGCCATGGCGGCGATGACCTCGTCCAGGTGGATGATGGCGAATCCGATCGCGCGATCCGACATGCCGTAGGGCAGGATCAGCTGATCGCCGCGCACGAGGGCCCCGCAGGTATAGAGGACATTGGGGACGTAGCCTTCCCGTTCGGTCCCTTCGGGGGACAGCAAGGGCTTGCGCAGGCGACCGATCACCTGGGAAGGATCGTCCCGGTCCAGCAGGAAGGCGCCGAGGCAGTACTTCCGCATGGGCCCGACCCCGTGGCTCAGCACCAGCCAGCCCGCCTCCGTCTCGATGGGCGACCCGCAGTTCCCCATCTTCACGAATTCCCAGGGCTGCGTCGGGGAGAGGAGGAGCCGGGACTCGTTCCAAAAATGCACGTTGTCGGAGTACATCAGGAAGATGCTCTCGCCGTCCTGGCGGGAAAGCATGGCGAACCGGCCTTTGACCTTGCGCGGGAAGAGGGCCATCCCCTTGTTCTGCACCCCGGGGCCGTTCAGGGTGGAGAACTTGAAGTGCCGGAAATCCTCCGTTTCAAAGAGCTGAGGAAGGACGTTGCGGCCGTCGTAGGCGGTGTAGGTGGCGTAATAGACCGTCTTGCCTTTGGCGGCGCGATGCGCCGTCAGGCGCACGTCTTCGAGGCCGTTGCTCTGGAGGGCGGTGACCGGGAAGATGATCCTTTCGGAGAGATCCTGGTCCGCCGGGAACCGGATCTCGTAGTTGGACTGTGCCAGAAGCCACAGGCCTTTGGCGGTGTCGTCATCGTCGATCTTCCGGCCGGGGGCCGTTTCGCGCAGGATGTCCTTGAGGCCGCGCTTGAGTTCGCTGAGGGTGAAGAAGTCCCCCAGCCGGCCCAGCACGCGTTCCGTCCACCCGCCGGCCAGCCCCATCTCCGCGACCTTCCGCCCGAAAAGGGCTTTGTGGTAGGTCGGGTTCTCGATGAGCTCGGGCTCGGTCAGGAAACGGGATGCCGGATCCACGGAGATGCTGTTATGCGCGTCGATGACGCCGCTGCGGAAAGAGATGGAAGAGATGTGCCCCTCCCCCGTGGACCGCAGGCTCAGCAGGAAGCGCAGACTGCCTTTGGGGAGCCCCGATTGGTCGGGATGGGGCAGGATGGACGGGTTGAACAGCGCCGCGGACTCGGCAGAATATTCGAACATGAAGTAGGAGCCGATCAGCAGTTTACGGGCTTCCGAGATGTCTCCGCCCGGGGGCAGGATATGCTCGAGTTGATGGAACCGGGCCAAAAGTCGCTTGACCAGCCAGCGATGGCGGGAGGAGAACTCCTCCAAGACCTGAGCCAGGATGGGTGGGACCTCCTCCTCCGGAAGCGCCAGCGCGCGCCGGATGATCTTGAGGTAGGCCTCATGATCGGCGAACCCCATGGGCCGCAGGACGACCCGGCTCTGGTCCGGGGACAAGCGGATCTCCTTGCGGCGGATGTGGACGGGTCCCTGACCGGAAACGGGGCGTTTCATTCAGGAGGGAGGCGGGGTCTTGAAGGCGGCCAGTTCGTTCTGCGCCTGCTGCATCTCGGCTAGAGCCAGAAGGAACGCCAGCGTGGATTCGGCCCCCTGGTTCTGGTTCACGCGGTCGACATGGAGCCCGTCCCGGCATCCGCCGGTATTGGGGTCGTAGAGGGGCAGGCCCAGGTCGTTGCGTCCCAGGAACCAGTCGAAGGCGCGGCGCGCCTGGCTGAACCAATAGTCATCCGAGGTGCAGCGGTAGGCCTCCAGACAGGCGGACACCATGGCCTGAGCCTCGATGGGCTGCTGGTCGAAAGTCGCCCGCGCGCCGCCGCGCTTGAAGAAACCGTTGGAGCCGATGGGCCGCAGATAGCCCCCTTCCGCCGTCTGGATCTTCGTCAGCCAGCGCAGGGTCTTCAGGCCCGTGTCGAATGCGTCGGGGCGGGAGGCTCCCTTTCCGTTCAGGATCAGCGCGTGGGAGAGCCCGGCGTTCATGTAAGTCACCGAATCCTCGAACCAGGGCCACTCGGGAGTGGCGGTGCGGGCGTAGAGGCCCATCAGAAGGTCGGTCAGGGCGTCCCGGATCTGGCTCACCTGACGGTCTCCGTTGAGCCGCCGCAGGTATTCGTGGGCGCCGATCAAGGCCAGCGCCCAGGCCCGGGGCGAACTGAAACCCGTCACCGGCGAGAGCGCCGGCGCGAAGATCTGTCCCGCCAGGACTTGGAAGGCGGTATTCTTCGACCGGCCCACGCAGGTCCCCAGGGCCGCCAACGCGCGGCCGCAGCAGTCCTCGGATACGGCTTCATCCATCCAGGACCGGTTGAAGCCCATGAGGTTCCGGAAGCGCTTGGGCTTCGGGTCGAAGGCGTACTGCAGGAAGGCGGCGTAGGTGGTGGCGGCGTCCAGAAGTCTCGGGGAATCCGTCCCCAACTCCTCCAAAAGGACCGTCAAGACCAGGGCGCGGGCGTTATCGTCGGTGCAATAGCCGGTGTGGAAGTTGGGCACGGCCGCGATGGCGTGCTGAAAGAGGCCGGTGGAGTCGGTCATCCGGTAGAGGTGGTCCAGCTTCATATCGGGCAGCCCGGTGAGCTGCTTATCCAGCGTCTTCACCTTCACGAGCTTGCGGGTCAGGCCGGCCCGTTCGTTCCGGGCCTTCTCGAAGACCTGCATGTAGGAGCAGGCCACGTTGCCCCACACCATCTCCCGCCCCATCTTGTAGGCGTTCTTGCGCATGGCGTTGCGCTGGACGTCGTCCTTCAAGAGCGCCAGCACTTCCCGGGCGATGGCGTCCGGGTCGTTGAAGGGCACGAGCACGCCGCGGTTGTCGGCCAGGAGCTCCTGGGCGTGCCAGTAGGGGGTGGACACCACCGCCTTGCCCGCGCCGAAACAATAGGCCAGCGTCCCGGACACGATCTGGGCCTCGTTCAGATAGGGAGTGATGTAGATGTCCGCGGCGCCGATGAACTCCTTGAGTTCGGCCAGATCCACGAAGCGGTTGTAGAAGATCACGTTCTGCTTCACGCCCAGCTTCTCGGCCAGCAGTTCCAGGCCCAGACGGTAGGATTCGCCCGTCTCCCGCAGAAGGTGGGGATGGGTGGCGCCCAGCACGATGTAGACCGCGTCGGGGCGTTCCGCCGCGATCTTGGGAAGGGCATTGAGCACGTTCTCGATACCCTTGTTGGGAGAGAGCAGCCCGAACGTCAAGAGTACCTGCTTGCCCTCCACGCCGAAGATATCTTTGTAGAAGGCGGAATCGACGAACGAGGTCTCGGGGATGCCGTGGGGGATCATGTCTATCTTGGCGGCGGGGGCCTTGTAGACGCTCTTCAGGAAATCTTCCGCCTTATGGGACATCACTACCACGCGCGTCGAGAGCTGGATCAGTTCCTGCATCACCCGTTTCTGATCGGGGTTGGGTTCTTTGAGCACGGTGTGGAGCGTGGTGACGATGGGCATGTCCACTTCGCGCAGGAGCGCCAGAAGGTGCCCCCCCGCCGGGCCTCCGTAGATGCCGTACTCGTGCTGGACGCACAGCACGTCGACGTCGCTGATGCCCAGGAAATCCGCCGCCCGCCGATACGAGGCCAGGTTCTGCTCCTCGATCTCGAAACGGACTTCGCGGGGGTAGTCGTAGCCCGCCTCAGCGTCGTTCACGGGTACGGCGAAGCACTGCGCCTTGGGGAACTGGGCCGTGACCGATGTGCAGAGGTCCGTCGTGAAGGCGGCGATGCCGCAGAGCCGGGGCAGATAGTTCCCGATGAACGCGACCGTGCGGATCTCGGAGCGGGTTTTCATCATGTCAAGGATCGCTTCCATAATGATAGCAGTTAGGGGATGGCCGCACCGCGCCATCGCATCGGCGGCGGGAACGCCTGCAGGTCTGCGGGCTCATTATACGGGCAGGACTTCCTGCCGGCGTCCCTTGGCGAGCGAGAGCCGGCTCACCTCGCCCAGGACCATACCGGACAGGATGAGCAGGCCCCCAGCGGCCTTGCGCACGGCGAAGGCCTCCCCGCCGATGGTCCAGGCGAAGAGGGCGGCGAAGACCGGCTCGAGCGAGAAGATCAGGGATACCTTGAGCGGCGGCGTCTCCTTCTGCGCGACCATCTGCACGTAGAAGGCGATGACGTTGGGGAACAGGGCCAAAAACAGGATGGTGCCCCAGGTCCGGGGCGTCCCGACCGTGAGCGGCGAGCCCGCGGCCAGGGCCATGATCAGGCAGGCGACGCCGCAGAACCAGAACTGATGGAAGGCGAGGAGGACCAGGTCCGCGTCCCGCCGGACATAGAGGTCGGTCACCAGGACGTGCGCCGCGTAGGTGACCGCGGCCAGGAGCGTCAGGACGTCGCCCCGGTTTACGCCCCCCACCCCGCCCGTGAGCAGCCACAGTCCCGCGACCGCGAGCCCCACCGCCGCCCACTGCCCCGGGGCCGGGGGCTTGCGGAGGAAGAGCAGGAGGAACAGCGGCACGAAGAACACGAACAGTCCGGTGATGAACGCGGAGTTGGACGCGGTCGTGTGCTTCAGCCCGGCGGTCTGCGAGACATAGAGGATCATGAGCAGGGCGCCCAGGATGAGCCCTTCCTTCAGGAGCCGCCCGGGCCGGGGCCGGGCCACCACCCACGGCAGCATCACCGCCGCCGATATCAGGAAGCGGTACGCTACCAAGGTGACCGGATCGACCTGCGCCAGGGAGTCCTTGACCAGGAAGAAGGTCGCGCCCCAGATGAGGGAGCAGTAGAGCAGCCCGAGGTCCAGCAGACGTCGTCTCATCGCGTCCGGGATCCGAGGGTGAGCCAGCCGCCGTCGCGGCGGAAGTCCCCGCGGGGCTGCTCCGGCACGAGGAGGTGGTCGCTATCGAGGTCCGCGAAGGAGAAGGCCCCGGAGCCGCAGGCCAGGCGCACGCTGTGCGCGAGCCCCAGGGCCGACTCCTGCATGCAGCCGATCATAAGCCGCTTCCCGGCCGCGCGGGCCAGGGCGATGATGTCGAGCGAGGCCTGCAGGCCGGTCTTGGCGACCTTCACGTTGATGACGTCGGCGGCGCCGAGGTCCATGACGCGCAGGGCGTCCTGGGGGCTGCGCACGCTCTCGTCGGCGGCCAGGGGCACCGGGCAGCGGCGCTGGAGCCGGGCCATCCCCTTCAGATCGTCCTTGGGGAGCGGCTGTTCCAGCAGGGTGACCCGCAGCCCGCGCTTGAGGCAGCGTTCCACCAGCGCGAGGGACCCGCGCTCCGAGAGCCCCTGGTTCCCGTCCAAAAGGATCTCGGGCCGCCTGCCGAGCTCGGCGTGCGCCGCGGCCTCGGCCAGGACCACGCGCCGGAAGTCCGCAGCCGGGGAGCCTCCCCCGACCTTTATTTTGAGCTTGCGGAACCCCTCCCGGGCGGCCCGGGCCGCGGAGGCGGCCGCGGTCTCCGGAGCCGCGGCCGAGAGCGTGAAGTCCGTCTCGATGCGCTCGAGCGCCCCGCCGAACCACGCGTCCATGGGGACGCGTTTCAGGCGCAGGAAGGCGTCGAGAGCCGCGCACTCGAAGGCCGCCGCGGCGGCCGGGGTTTCGCCGGCATAGGCCCAGACGTCCGCGGCCAGCGGGCCGGTCCGGGCCGCGTCCGCGCCGCGCAGGCGCCGCCCGAGCGCGCGCAGGACCGCGGCCAAGCGGGCCGGTTTCTGATGCGCCATGACCACCGACCCGGAGGCTTCGCCCCAACCTTCCGCCCCCCCCGCCAGCCGGACCCGGACGAAGGCGTTGGTGGTGGCGTCCTTGCGTCCGAGCGCGGTGATGAAGGGCTCCTTGAGGGCGATGGTCCGCAGGGAGACTTCGACCTCGTCGATGGCCGATGGAATCATGGGGAGAAATATACTATAAAACCTGATGATGAAGAACGTTCTCCGGACCGTTCCCGTCGTCGTGATCCTGGGGGTTTCCCTCTGCTGGAGCGCGAGCCGGGGCCGGCGCTACCTCCTGGAAGACGTGGACGTCTACGGTTCCAGCGCCGTGACGGCGCAGCAGATCAAGGACTCGCTGACCGAGCCGATCGCCCAGTTCCTGCGCCAGCACGCGATCCGGACCAAGGCCGGACAGGCCAAGGCCGACGGCTACCGCAAGGACGTCGAGGAAGGCGTCCGCAAGCTGGGCGATTTCGGCTGGGTCCACGTCGACGCCCTGGAGCTGGGCGGCAACGAGAAGGGCGACATCCGGACCCTGCTCATCTTCGACGTCATCGAGAAAAAGGCCATGGCGGTCCGCTTCCCCTTTCGCCCCGCTCCCAAGGGCGCGGTGAAGGACAGCGCCGGGTTGATCGAGGCCTACAAGCGCTACGCCCTGGTCAGTTCGGAGGTCGTCCGCTCCGGCTCCGGGATGGACCGCGCCGACTGCCCGGCCTTCCACTGCCCTCCGGGGGCGGGCAACGCCGAGACCAAGGCGCTCGAGGAGCGCTTTGGCAGCGACGTCGACATCTACAAGAGCATCCTCGAGAAGATCCTATCCGAAGACCGGGACCCCGAGAAGCGCGAGGCGGCCCTGTACGTGCTGAGCTATCTGAAGGACGGGGTGGAAGTCGTCCGCCTGGCGAGCTTCGCCATGACCGACCCCGGACAGCGGGTGCGCGAGGCCGCGCTCCTGGTCTTGAACGACATCGCCATCCGACACAAGGAAGTCCCCCTTCCCGTGCAGGACATCATCCGGGTGATGGATTATCCCTATCCCGCGGACCGCAACCGCGCCCTCGCGGTCATGCTGAGCCTCACCGACAACCCCGACTACGAATCCGTCCTGCTCGGCCCGGCGAGTACGCAGATGCTCAAGCTCCTGCGCTGCAAGAATCCCTCCAACCGGCAGATGGCGCACACCGTGCTGAGGCTGTTCTCCGGCGAGAACTACGCGGCCGACGACCCGGATCAGTGGGAGAACTGGCTCTGGAAGACCCGCCAGGAGAAGGCCAAGGGCAAGTAGGTCCCCCCGTGCTCGACATCGTCTCCGGAGGCTCCTCGCAACTGCCGTCCGGCATGAAGGCGATGGCCTCCCTGCCCGGGGGCCTGGGCATCAAGATCACCAACGCGCTGGCGGCCAAGACCATCGCGGGCTCGGTCACCAGCATCATCACCCTGCACTACCTGCGCATCGCGCGTCGCGACAACGATCCCAACGCCCTCTTCTGGGCCCTGGTCTACGCGGGCATCACCCTCGCCTTGATGATCTTCTGATTCGTCATCCCGGCGCCAGCCGGGATCCAGTCCACTTCGTCGTCTCGGCGAAAGCCGGGACCCAGGATTTGCCGTCGGGAAGACTGGACCCCGGGTCAAGCCCGGGGCGAGAACGCACGTGCGGCATCCGGAAAGGCGCGAGAATGCCCCCGACAGGAATCGAACCTGTATCGTCCGCTTAGAAGGCGGATGCTCTATCCATTGAGCTACGGGGACGTTGGGAAATGATAGAGCATCCGCCTTCTAATATCAAGGAACGCGTCGGCCCCTAATCCTCGGACCAGGCTTGGCCCGGCGGGCGGATAAGAAACGGAGTGCCTCGCGTCCTCGTCAGAGAAATCGCCCAGAAGGCAACGGCGAGAAGCTCGAACTTGTCACCCGCGAGGTGAAGACATTGTCCTGGGAATAGTCCGCCGAGGCCGCATCTGCGGAGCCTTCCGGGCCAGTGCCGCCGGCTGCGGATGGGCGCGCAAGCGGGCGTCGAAGGCTTCGCTCACTTCTTTAACTGTGCCCGGGCACAGTTGCCCCGTGGGCACATCTGAGCATCCGGAAAGACGATGGCGGATCCCCTTGGGAGGAGATCCGCCATCCGTCGTCGGCAATTCCGGCGGATTATCGGCCGGCCTTCTTCGCCCGCTTCTCCTGCCGCCGTTCCATCAGCGTCTTCGTCGGGGGCTTCTTCACGTTCTTCTTCGCGTCGTGGGTTTTGGCCATGGTATTCTCCTTAATTAACGAAATCTCCGCTACTCGACGGCGAGGATCGGGCTGGAGGCCTTGAAGAAGGCCCAGAGCTTGGTTCCGGCCTTGATCTTGAGGGCGCGCTCGCTCTCGACGGTCACGATGGCCGCGAGGCGGTCGCCCCCCGCCAGGCGCAGGACCACCTCGGTGTTCACGGCGCCGCGCGCGACCCGCTCCGCGGTGCCCCGGAACTTGTTGCGGGCGCTGACCTGGAGTTCCTTGGAGTCGGCGGCGAGCATGACCCACTGCGCCTTGACCAGGGCGATGGCGTCCTGGCCCACCTTGAGCCCCAGGTCGTCGAGGCTGCCCTTGGTGATGATGGCCGTGAGGCGGTCCTGGCCCTTCAGCCGGAGTTCCACCTCCGCGTTCACCGCCCCGCGGCGGACGCGCGAGACCCTCCCGAGGAATTGATTGCGAGCCGAAGTCTTCATCGCCAGCCTCCTCATCCAGCCCCAGACCGCGCCCAGTTCGCGGCTGGAGCGTCCCAGGCGGCGCAGGAAGACGCGGTACTCCTCATCCGCCGCGCGAGCCGCGGCGACCAGGCGGCGGCCGGCCGCGGTGAGCACCGTGCCGCCCCCGCCGCTGCCGCCGGTCGTGCGCTTTACGAGCGGCTGCGCCGACAGGTTGTTCATGGCGTCGAGAGCCTGCCACGCGGCCTTGTAGCTCAGCTTGACCGAGCGCGCGGCCCCGCTGATGGATCCGCAGCGTCCGATCCGTTCCAGCAGGTCGATCCGCCGGCGCAGGAGCCCGGCTTGCCGGTCCGCCGTCCCGCTAGCCATGGGGCGATTGAATCATATTGTCGGGATGAGCGCTCCTCAGAAACAGTGCACGGCGGAACTCTTGAAGGTGGCGAAGAGCTCGGAGCCCTTCCGCGGCTTGAGGCGCTCGAACGAGGCGAAGGTGACCAAGGCCGACAGTTCCAGCGGTCCCGCGCTCAGGCATACCTCCAGCAGGCCGCCGTGCGGACGCCATTCCAGCACCCGGCAGGGCAGCTGGTTGCGGGCGCTGGAATCGAACGCCTGGGCCGAGAGCAGGACCTCCTCCGGTCGTATCCAGACATGCCCGGTCGTGCCGCGCGCCTGCGCGGCGTGGACCTCCACGCCCGAGCAGAGGCAGACCCCGTCGCGGACCCATTTCGCCGGGAACACGTTGCGCAGGCCCAGGAAGCGGGAGACCTCGGGGTCCGAGGGCCGCCAGAAGAGCTCGTCCGGCGTCCCGACCTGCTGGAGCTTGCCGGCCAGCATCACGCCCATGCGGTCGGCGAGGGCCAGGGCTTGCTCGTGGTCGTGGGTGGTGAAGATCAGGGGCAGGCGCGAGTGGGACAGGGCGCCTTCCAGGTCCTCCAGGATGTGCCTGCGGATGTGCGGATCGAGCGAGATGAGCGGCTCGTCGAGGAAGAGCAGCTCCGGCTGGAGGGCGAAGGCCCGGGCCAGGCTGACCCGGCGGGCCTCCCCCCCCGAAAGGGAGTCGGCCGGCCGGTCCCGCAGGGCCGCGATCTGGAAGCGGTCCAGGCTGTCCGCGACGCGGTCGCGGCGCGCTTGCGCCGCGAGGCCCCGGAACTTCAGCCCGGCCGCGATGTTGTCTGCGACCGTGCCGCTCAGG
>Ga0209211_10003378_pt1 | contig 26083 bp, 18 predicted proteins | sample RifGroA2_FD_183992 | JGI IMG/M metagenome (GOLD analysis project Ga0209211, IMG submission 183992) | Groundwater microbial communities from Rifle, Colorado, USA - Groundwater A2 (SPAdes) (version 2) | ecosystem: Environmental > Aquatic > Deep subsurface > Groundwater | place: Rifle, Colorado...
CCCAATTCCGTTACGATGCACCAGATCATTTCTTCGGATCCATTGATCGCGCGCGATACGGTATTCCGCAATATGCAAGCCAAGATCGAAACGGAATTGGGGAAGACGGGAAAAGGGGCACAACTGAATCTCCTTTTTAACCGAATGTCGGAGGTACAGGCGCAGGTGATCGGCTTCCTTGATACACCGAGGGTTACGTTCAAAGTTCCCGAGAGGGTTTTGGTTATTGAATACAAAGGAAAGGCTGGGAACGTTTCTATCCCGCAACTTCAGGATAAAACAGAAATTCTCGCCCGGGTCCAGGAAAGTATGAAAGAAGGTCTGACCGAGGCTTTGAGCAAGGTGCTAAAACGCTTCAGTTCAGACCCGGGAAAACAAGCTTTCCTCAAAGCGCTCGCGGAAGCGTTAGAGAGTTCACAGTTTACCGTCGGTGTGGAGTGGTCTGTTCCATCCCTGAGTGATGATGGAAAAGAGTTAGCCGGGTTGATCACCGATGTGATTATGAAGAAAATAAAATTTGAGCTCGACCCGGTCTGGAATCAATTCAAGTCCGCCACCGACACTGTGCAACTGAAGCGTCTTGCCGGGACTCTCCAGGAGCGTCTTACTGCTGTCATCATGAAAATGCGCGAACCTCTGCTGAGGGCCTATCAAACGGCGGAAAGAAAACTGCAAGATCTTGTGGACCGGTTTTCGGAGATGCTCCTTGCCGGGAATGCAGGATTTGCCCTGGTGGAGGGGACCGGCTCGTTTGCGGGAGGGTTGATTGCGACCTATGTCCAGCCAAAGTACAAAGTCGGGTTTTATTACACGAGCCAGTTCCAGGATAAGGATAGTGTCGGCCAAAGACCGGGGAACCTCTCGCTTATCGGTGCTCAGGTTGAGTGGACAACCGAAAAGTCACAATGGGACTTCCTTGCCTCGTACATTTTCGGACCGATGGTCGGGGGTTCGGGGGAAGTGGGACTGGGACATTCGTGGAAGCCTGCTTCCTCGGTGATCATGGGCGAGAGCGTCTTCTTTTTCTTTGCCAGGGACCAAAAGTGGGAAGAGCTCTCGGCGATGGTTGGTGTGAGCCTTCGGGGAAAGGATCAACATTCGCCCGCCCTGTTTGTCGGGAAACGGTTTCAGAAGGGAAAGAATTGGGACCTGGTCTTCCAGGTAAGCTTTCCTGTCATTCCTTTCTTGAATTAGGAGGGGCCCATGAAAAACGTCATCATTCTTGCAGCCCTGATCCTTCTCTTGCCGGCGGTGGGTGTGGGGGAGAACAACGACGTCAATGTCCTCAATTACTACGCTGTTACAAACTCCATCGACGGCCAGCCGTTGATCGACCGGATTAACGTCATGCGGTTCCTTCCCGTGTTTGCCATGCGGGATTATGTCGATTCCGTTCACATCACCATTTTCTTTGGCTCCAAGATCTACTCAAGGAGCGCTGTTTCCATAGAGGGGGGGAGGTATTGGGAGGTCATGTTGCCGCAGTTCAGGCTGGGTGAGGCGATACAACGTATTGAGGTGGAAGTATCCTTCGAGTTATCCCCGACACATCAGGCCAAGATCGCGCTTGCGAACCGGATAGTACGAGATGCGGTGGAAAAAAGTCGAGAGGACAGCATCAAGCTTACCTTGGCCAGACAGAAGCTCATTGTCGAGGAAAAGGCAATTGAGACACTCGACACCAAAGCCCGGCAATCCACCGGTAAAGACACAATGAAAACGTGGTTTGCAAATCGTATTAAAGAGTCGAACCAAAAACTGGATGAGCTAAAAATTGGCCCGAGTGAAGCCGACGGATTGAGGATAGTATTTTCACAAGCCGACGTATCTGATTACATAGCGGCACTGCAGAATTTCTTCTTGAGGAAAGGGATGACCTCGGGTGACACAACTCGACTGGTGGACAGTTTGATTCAAGAGAGATCTATCTTCGTGAGGAAGTATCAAGAGAAATATAGCGAAACCCGGGCGCGAGACGCCGAACTGCAAAGTCAACTCCGAGAACGTCAGGTTTTTGTCGACAGCGTGACAGGGGCTATACAAAAAAACAAGGAGGATTTGGGAAAGAGCGAAGCCCGCTACTTTTTTGTTCGCGATTCATTGGCCCGAGAAATCGCAAGAGAGATTGAGGTCGGGCTCACAGACACCATGTATGTCGGTCCCGCGGTCAAGAAATCGGATCTTATCATCGACCCGGAGTTCAAAAGCGCCAAGATCCTCTATCGCAACTACAAGACCGTCTTGCGTAAGATGCTAGCCCTCGATCCTGCAGAGCGGGTTGGTATCTTTCGCGTCCGGTATATTCCGTTTGCCATTGTGGGCATCAAAGACAGACCGATGAGCCTCTGGGGACAGTTCTCCGAGACGCCGACGACCACCTTCGAGGTGGGACTCAGTTTCGGCGATGCGATCACGCCCGGCGACGAGTTTGTGCCGACCGAGTTTTCCCTCCGCCGACTCGGCGTGGCTTTCGCGGTAACACAAAAACTGTTTAAGGATGATGCTGATATCATGGCTATTGCAGTGACATACGATTTTAATTCCTACGCAAGTATCGGTTACGGTGCCAACTTTGCCCACAGTGCGGTGCGGGGTTATGCAAGCCTCGGCATCAACAAGAAAGCGTTCGAGCAGGTTGTCGCCGCTTTGGGGAAGCTATTTGAATAACCAGTTTTTCAAAAAACCGACTCAACACCAAAGCCGAAGAACCTTCTGAAACCTCTCTTCCTCAAATTTACCTTCTTCCAACCGGGTTCAGAAAAAGAATACCCGGTGACGGATGACGTCGTCGTCGATATCGTGCCGATGCGGTTCGGGGACGTTGTCGGACTTACGGCTCCGGTGCTCCTGCAACCCCGTCCCCCGGAGCCCGGACTTTTCTTCGTCGATGCCCCGGGCTTCAAGCCGACGCGCCAGCACTATCTTCGCGTCCAGTTTGCCAAGCCGAACTTCTCGACCGCAAGAGAAAAATTTTTAAAGCCAGATGAGGTGACCGGAGACGACCGGCCGTTGCTCGTACCCACCCGCCTGCCGGCATGGGACTCCGGCTGGGACAACGACTACGCCGCCAATGAGTTCTTCGATGACGGCGACCTTAAGAAGCCGACCTCGGAAGAAAGACCATTGAAGCTGAGAGTGCCGCTGAGGGAGTTCTATAACGTCGGACACCGGGGCGCGCCGTACCATTTTCCCGAGAACACGATCGCTTCGTTTCAAAAAGCTCTGCAACTCGGTGCGAACGGATTCGAGTTCGACCTGTGTCTCACTGCAGATGACCGCATCCTGATCTTCCACGATGCAGAGCAGGGCGCCATCGCCTACCAGCGTCGGAACCTGGAGGGATTGCCCCATCCCATGGTTTCGCCGGTGTTCGATGTCGTCAACGGCAAAATGAACGTGGCATTTCGCCGGCTCCGGGGGGAGGAGTACGAACAGACCCCCTGGCGCCCCCTGCAATCCCCGTTCGAATTTGAGCTGATCAACCTCAAGGCCCGGCAGGTGCGGGAGTATTTCCGCTACAGGCACCGGGACGGGATCGAGTACCCGATCCCCGACCTCAATGAGTTCCTCGCATTCTGCAGCGAGCAAACGGACCGGCTCCGGTTCCTCTTCTTCGATATCAAGAACCCGGGAAACTCGAACGGGAAGGAGAAGAGCCACATGCAGAAATTTGGGCACCTGATCGGGACCGCGATGAAGAAATTCAAAAAGCTCCCTGCGAAGATGGTGGTGTGCAACGTGGAGCCGGACTATATCGACGAACTCCGGGCCGGGTTTAAGAAGGCAAAAGAGACCCGGGTCGAATTTGCGTACGACGCAGGCGCCGCCTTCTTTAAAAAGAACGCCATCAGGATTGCAAATGAGAAAAAGACGACAGTAATCTCGATCGGCGCCCAGGGGCGACCGGGGGATCTGGGCGATGTGACCGAAGCGGTCCGGCGGCGTGACTACCCCGAAGAGTACAAAAAAGAGCTGACGAACACCCGCATCAACACGGTTGTTCACTGGACACTGAACGGGCGCAACGAGATCATCGAATCGTTCCGCGCCGGCGTCAACGGAATCCTCACCGACAAGCCGGATGAGATGAAAGCCCACATTGCAAAACTCGGAGCAGTGGTTGGATAGGGGACATGACCCCTCTACCATCGCAATTGCATCCCACCCTGCGATTCCCTACACTTTTGCCACCCTCGAGCTGAAGCAGTCGGAATTCTCGCACCGTATTGAAGGACCGGAAGTTGCCAGCCTACCGAATCAGCAAAGCGCAACGATACATTGGCCCCATCATGAATGATCGACCGTCGGGCAAACCGGTGTGAAAATCCCAGTACCTCAGCTGGGTCCATGGATGCAAAGAAATGTGCGGCAGGATTGCTTGGAGAGAGATGACGCTGTTTCGTGGAAAATATAGAATTGAATCGGTGCGGTTGGAGGGGTACAATTATTCGTCCCCCGGATCCTATTTTGTCACCATCAACACGAAGGGGAGGGTATGTTGGTTTGGGGAGGTGGTGGGCGGGGAGATGCAATCATCGGAAATCGGGAATATTGTTCTAGAAGAATGGGTGAAAACGCCGACGATTCGTTCGACGGTGACGTTGGACGTATGGCAGGTCATGCCGAATCATTTTCACGGGATAATCATAATCCACAAATCGGAATCCGCGGCGCGGTCAGGTCAAATACCGTTTGTGGATTGGGAAACGTCAGTGAATATTAATACGGTAGAGACGCACGGCTGTGCGTCTCTACAACAACAACCAAATACCCAAAATCAATTCGGACCGCAACGGAATAATTTGGGATCGATTATCCGCGGGTTCAAATCCGCATGCACCACCCGTATCCACAACGCGGGGTTTTCCAATTTCGCATGGCAGGCACGTTTTTGGGACCGGATCATCCGTGACGCGGATGAATTGCAACGTATCCGTCTATACATCAAAAACAATCCCCGCGCATGGTCTACAAAGCATTAATCACGCGATGATTCCATCCCCTTTTCCCCCTCCACCCATCACCTACTACCCATTTCCATCCTCCCCGTATACACCTTTCCCGCCCCATCTTTTGCTTCCACCATGATCTCTTTGGCAGCCGGTCCCGGCTTTGCGTAGAAAAGGTGATCGGTTGCTCCCGGCTCAATCCATTTATGACGGTGGGGGAGATCGGGGCCCATAAATAACTTCATCGCTTCGGGATCCTTGCCTAGGCGACGTTCCATCAACCCCTTTTTCATCCCATCCTCATACCAGGCGACCGTCCAGCGCGCATCGGCCCCCCAAATGTTGGCGAAGATCTCCTCCGGATGATTGACGTCCGATCCTTTCGAATGGATCTTCATCTGGCGTTCCACCGGCTTGCCGGTCGATTTGTACTGCCACATCAGATCGCTCCCGTTCACTTCGTACACTGAATAGCCGTTCGGCGTCCCGTCCTCGCAAATGTCGGCCGTCCACCAGGCGCCGCACACCGCCCCGTTGACATGGATCTCCGCGCCGCCGTGCGTCAGGTATTCGCTCTCGTGCATGTGGCCAGTCAGGACGTAGGATCTGAAACCCTCCAGGAGGCGGAAGACAAGCTCCCTGTTGGTGACGATCAATGAGTGTTCCGGAGATTTCTTTCCCTGCCGGAGGTGCTGTTCGTTGTAAAGGGGAATGTGCATGAAGACCACCACCGTTCTTCCTTTCTCCACGAGCGCAAGGTCGGCCTTCATCCAGTCGAGCTGCGTCTGATCGATGTACCCGATGTAGCCTCCGAACCAGAAGATGTTGTCGAGCACGATGTAATGGATCTCGCCGCGGTTGAAGGAGTAATAAGCGGGACCAAAATGTTTCCGGAATGTTGCCGAAGAGGCTTCGTCGGTTCGCATCGCAATGTCGACGTCATGGTTCCCTATCACCTGGAAAAAGGGGAGGTTCATCTCCCTGACCCCTTGCTCGTAGTCCGGAAAGTACTGAAGCCGGTCGAACATAATGTCGCCGCACGTGACGCCGAAGAGAGGTTGCGTACCAAGCCCGCGGGCCATGACAAGAATGTCCGGAACAGTCTCCTCCCGGAACCTCTTCATGTCCGCGTCGTCCAGTGTCTGAGGGTCGGCTAACTGGAAGAAGGCGTGCTTCGTGTCGGGGACGGGAAGGGGCGTGAGGTCAAACTGCGCTGAAGCTTCTCCTTCCCCGTTGGACTTGATCGGCTGATAAAAAAGAGCCGTTCCCGTGGCGTTTTGCGGTATGGCGTACCCGGAGGGGAGCGAGAGATGGACAAATTCTTGGCCGGAAGTGGAGGGAAGGGTGAAGGTCCCGTCACTTTGCGTTCTCACAACGGTGAGCCCGTCTGAAAGGGCGATGTTGGGGATTCCCTTTCCTTCGCTCCGTACCATGCCCCGAACGCGGATAGGGTCAACGGTCGGGATCGGTAACAACAATGGTCGATACGGGTCTGCCAGGATTTTCTGCGCGAACAGAAGTGACGCGGTGGTGAATCCGGCTTGCCTGAGAAAAAGGCGGCGGCTTTGCATGGCGAGGGTCTCCTTCTGGAATTGAGAACCTCCAAACATAGGAAGAAAGACCCCGTGAGGCAAGAAAAGTCAGATTATGATTGTATGAAATAATCCTCTTTTGCCGCCCGCGAAAGAAAATGGAATCCCTCATATCGGTATCGATTGATAATCAGCGCGGTTTTGGCTACTTTCAGTCGCACGTTCGATAAATGAAGAAGGAGTGTATCATGAAAAATGGACCGTTCCCCATTTTGTTTGCTGTCTTGCTGGTTGGTTGCACCCAACGGGAGCCGGTGATCGGGAAGATGGTTGACCTCTCCCATTCCTACGATTCCACCACTATTTACTGGCCCACGGAGAAAGGGTTTGAACTGAAAAAGGGCTTCGAGGGAATGACGCCCGGAGGATATTATTATACTGCCAATGCTTTCTGCTCCCCCGAGCATGGTGGCACGCACATCGATGCGCCGATCCATTTTTTCGCGAACCGAAACACCGTTGATCAAATTCCGCTCGACCGGCTCATTGCTCCGGGCCTCGTGGTCGATGTGTCGGAGAAGTGCGCCGCCAACCGTGACTACCAGGTGCAGGTAGAAGACCTGACGGCGTGGGAGAAGCGGAACGGCTTGTTCGTCAGCAACGCGATCGTGTTTCTGCGGACGGGATTTGGAAAATTCTGGCCGGATCGTGAGCAGTATATGGGAACCAACCAACGGGGGGATTCGGGGGTTGCAAAACTGCGCTTTCCCGGACTCCACCCGGACGCGGCGCACTGGCTCGTGAACGTACGGAAGATCAAAGCCGTCGGTCTCGACACACCGAGCATCGACTGCGGACAATCAAAGGACTTCAAGAGTCACATTACGCTTTTTGAACAAAACGTGCCGGCGTTCGAGAACGTCGCCAACCTGGACCAACTGCCGGAAAAGGGCTTCACTGTCATTGCCCTGCCGATGAAGATCAAAGGGGGGAGTGGAGGACCGTTGCGGATCGTTGCGCTGTTGAACCAATGATGCGCGGAGCAACGGGGCAACGGGGCATGGGGGCGGGGGGCTGAGGAGAAGGGGAGAAAAAGGCGGAGGAGCGGATTCCTACTTTTTACTTCTTACTTTTCACTTTTTACTACCATCGCTCTAGCCAACAACCTGTTCTTCACTTCCATTCTACAATTTCCTCAAGCTCCTTCCTCCGGATATCCGGCACCATCACCCCCTCTTTCGGATACCCGATGGGGATCAGGACGAACGCTTTTTCATTCTCGGGTCGGCTCAAGAGTTTTCCCAGGAACTCCATCGGGCTTGGGGTGTGGGTGAGGGAGACGAGGCCGGCGTTATGGATCGCTGCCAGCAGGAACCCGATGGCGATGCCGACCGACTCCTTCACATAATAGTTCTTCCGCACTTTTTCTCCCTCTTTTCCGTAGCTCACCGCGAAAACAATGATCAGGGCGGGGGCGATATCGATGAACTCCTTGTGCCAGTCGGTACCGAGCGGCTCCAGATCCTCGAGCCATTCCTCAGACATCCGGTGCTCGTAGCTTTCCTTCTCTTCTTTTTCGGCCGCCAGCCGGATTTCATGTTTCAGCTTCGGGTCGGTTACCACCACGAACCGCCACGGTTGCTTGTTGGCGCCGGAGGGGGCGGTGCCTGCCGTTCTGATGATCAGCTCAAGGATTTCTTTCGGAACCGCCTTGTCCGAGAACTCGCGCACGGAACGCCGGCGGTTGCACAATTCGTAAAACTCTTTTGCCCTCCGCAGTTGCTCATCGGGGGGAAGGGGATTGAAATCGTAAGGAATGAATCCTTGCATGGCATAACCTTTCTCTGAAAACGGTGAGGGATGATACCGCAAATCGGCGGAATTTGCAACGTTCTTTCAGAACCACTCAACTACTTGAGCACGGATGACGCACTCCCGCCCGACTGCCTGCCGCATCAGGCGGGCGGGGATTGACACCGATGGATCACTGGATGCGCTTTTGTTATTTTTGGAATTCCGAAGTCGAAAGGCAGTCTTACGTTCCTGCATTTATCTGTGTACATCTGCGTGCCATCCGTGGTAAAATAAAAAGCTGAGTAAATAGAATTTTTCCCCAATTGCAGATCTGGACTCTTTTCGGTAGTTTGGTGCCGACCCTGACTGTCCGGGCGCTCCGATCACGAGCGCGCAACACCGCGATGGCCGGGGTGAGGTGTTTTCTTTCCGATCAAAATGATCTCCCTTAGAATCATGATTGAAGTAATACAGAAAAAAATTGTTGAGTCGGAGCCGTTTCGGGCATTGGAACGGAGCGTCACAGAGCTGAGGCCGGGAGAGCCTCTTCCTCTCCGCGGCATCAGCGGTTCCCTTATGGCGTTCGTTGCCGTGTCCGCTCTGGAGCGACGCAACAGTCAGGTCCTGTTGGTCGTTGCGGAGAACGACCGGGCCGAACAACTCCGGGACGATTGTGCGGCGCTGGTGGGGGATGAGCGGGTCCGTCTCTACGGGGAAGGAAGCAGTCACCATTCCGCAATGCTCGATATGACGGCGCCGATCGCCCAGGTCGAGACCCTCAAAGCTCTCTCGGCCTCTGAACACGTCATTGTCGTAACATCCGCTGCTGCACTCGTGCATCGTATTCCGGCTCCAAAGGATTTTGTGCGACGGAACCTTGAACTCGAATCGGGGAAGGAATATTCGTTCGAGGCATTGCTCACCACGCTCGCAGACCGTGGCTTCGAGCGGAAGGACTTTGTCGAGGAGTATGGTGACTTCGCCGTGCGGGGTGGGATACTGGACATCTTCCCGTTTATCGGCGACAACCCGATTCGGCTTGAGTTCTGGGGGGATACGGTCGAGTCCATCCGCGAGTTCGATCCCCTTTCCCAACGATCCATCCGAAACCTGCAAACGGCAAGTGTTGTAGCCAGCTTGTCGGCCTATGGAGAGGAGGGAGCATCTTCTTCCCTTCCGGAGTACCTTCAGCTGGATGCGCTTGTTCTCATGGACGAGCCGGTGCTGATCGAGAAGGAAATCGAGGAGTTGCGCCGCGAAGGTGTGACGGGGATCCTCGAGTGGAGCACGATCGCCGAAGCGCTCCATGGATTCTCCCAAGCCCTTCATTCGACAATTCACACTCCGGAGTCTTCGGCCGGTCTCAGTTTCTCTTCCGTCCCGCAACCTCCGACAAACGGCAGCATCAAGTTTCTCGTAAAACACATTGCATCGCTCAATACGGAAGGGGTCGAAGTCTATCTTGCCTGCGATGTTCCGGACGAAGCAGAGCGGATCAAAGAGTTGTTGGACGAGGAAATCCACGGGTCCCAGCCAGAGGGAAAAGGGTTGGAGTCCCGACCCGGAGATTCGATAAATTTTTCCCTGAAGCCGCCTGACAATTGGGGAACGGATTCTCCGGAGGATGAGGAAACCGTCACTCTTTCCCCTTCCCCTCGCTATCATATTTTCACCGAGGCACTGCATTCCGGGTTCATTTACCCTGCGGCGAATCTCGCGGTGTTCACCGAGCATGAGGTGTTCGGCAGGTTGAAACGGCGTGGCACAGCACGGCGGAAAAAATTCAAAGGCTTCAGTCTGAAGGAAGCTCGCCAGCTCCGGCGGGGGGATTATGTTGTCCACGTCGATTACGGGATCGGACGGTTTGCCGGGTTGCACACGATCAGGGTGCGGGGTGTGGAACAGGAAGTGATGAAGGTGGCGTACGCGGAGGAGGATGTCCTGTACGTGAACTTGAACTATGTGAACCGTGTCCAGAAGTACTCCTCGCAGGAAGGGCACGTTCCCGCGCTGACGAAGCTTGGAGGACCCGATTGGGACCGGATCAAGTCACGGGCGCGCAAACGGGTGAAGGATATCGCCCGCGAGCTGATCCGGCTGTATGCCCGGCGCAAACATGAGCCGGGGTTTGCGTTTGCTCCCGATACGCACTGGCAGAAGGAAATGGAGGCCTCGTTCATGTACGAGGACACGCCGGACCAGGCGAAGACCACGCTCGATGTGAAGAGCGATATGGAAAGTCCCGCGCCCATGGACCGGCTGGTGTGCGGTGACGTCGGGTTCGGCAAGACGGAGATCGCGGTCCGCGCCGCGTTCAAAGCGGTGATGAGCGGCAGGCAGGTCGGGGTTCTCGTTCCCACCACCATTCTTGCCCAGCAGCATTTCAACACGTTCCTCGACCGCCTGGGGCGATACACCGTACGGATCGAATCGCTCTCCCGGTTCAAGACGAAGAAAGAACAAACAGTCACACTCGCTGCCTTGAAAGAGGGAAGGGTCGACGTCCTGATCGGCACGCACCGTGTCCTGTCGAAGGATGTCGTGTTCAAAGAACTCGGTTTGCTGGTGATTGACGAGGAACACCGGTTTGGTGTTTCGGCCAAGGAGAAACTGCGCCAGCTTCGGGCGACGGTTGACACGCTTACCCTCACCGCAACGCCGATCCCGCGAACGCTGCAATTCTCGCTGATGGGAGCCCGGGACCTCTCCATTATCAACACACCGCCGCGCAACAGGCTTCCCATCGTTACGGAGATCGCGCAATTTGACCTGCAGCTTGTCCGGGAGGCCATCCTGAAGGAATTACACCGCGGTGGGCAGGTCTATTTCATTCACGACCGGATCAACGATATCGAGGAAGTCCAGAACCTCCTCAAGAGCAAGGTCCCCGAAGCCCGTTTCCACATCGCCCATGGACAGATGAAGGGACACGAACTGGAGAAGGCGATGTTCGCCTTTCTTGAGAAAAAGTATGACGTCCTTCTCTGTACGAAGATCATCGAATCGGGCATCGACATCCCAAGCGTGAACACGATCATCATTAACCGGGCGGACCGGTTCGGATTGGCGGAATTGTACCAACTGCGCGGTCGGGTTGGACGTTCAAACGAACAGGCGTACGCCTATCTTCTTACCCCTCCGCTTTCCAGCCTCCCGCGGCTCACGCTGCGACGCCTCCAGGCGATCCAGGAATTTACCGAGCTCGGGTCCGGTTTCAATCTGGCCATGCGCGATCTCGAAATCCGTGGTGCCGGCAACCTTCTCGGCGGCGAGCAATCCGGCTTCATTATGGAGATGGGATTTGAAATGTACCAGAAGATCGTTGAGGAGGCGGTGGCCGAGTTGAAGGACGAGGAATTTGAAGGGCTCTTTGAAGGAGGGAAGAAGGATGGCAGGGGCGGGAAGTCCGACACCGTCGTTGAGGTCGATGTCGAGGCGCTGATCCCGGAGGTGTATATCGAATCCGGCACCGAACGGCTCGATTTTTATCGCCGGCTCTATGCGGTGGTATCGCTGGAGGAGGTTGGGGGGATGAGGGAGGAGTTGCGAGACCGGTTCGGCGCCTATCCTGAAGAGGTCGAACACCTGTTCGCCATCGTCGAGTTGAAGACGATCGCCTCCCGCCTGGGCTTGACGAAGCTCGACCTCAGTAACCGGCAGCTCAACCTCTTCTTTCCGCCAGCAGAGGCTAAGGACTTTTATGAAGGGACTGACGGCACGGAGGCTCCGTTCCAGAAGATCATGAGTCGGGTGACAGAATTAAAACAGTACCGGCCGAACCTGAAGCAGGAGGGAAAACAATTAAAGTTGATGGTGACGATGGAAGGAGAAAAAGACCCGCTCATGAGGTTGCTGCGCGTCAAGGAATTTCTTCAGCGGGTTGGGGTGTGACATCGCACCCCATTCATCGGACATCGTTTGCAGATTTAGGAAAAAATCCGGTTCCTTTTGAAACGGACTCGGCGTTGGGGGAAATTGCGGTGTTGTTCCACACTCCGGGCTCTTTCCTCATTCTTGCAACTTATCGAATCCCATAGTACCTTTTTCCCGGGTGGTTAAACTTTTTCAATGTGCCTGTGTCATACAGGCAGTGAATTGACGATCTCCACCAGTATTGAGAGAATGATCCGGAGGTTTCCCATGAAACTCACAGTCCTAACATCACTCGCCTTGTTGCTTACGGTCCTCTTTGTGCCGGGTTGTACAAACAACACCAATTTGACAGAACCGGAACAGCAGCAAGAGGCGGCTCTTGTAGCCGACATGAGCCTCGCATTCATCGTGGCTTCCGATTCGCTGGACCTGACACCCGAGCAAAGGGAAAGACTCGAAGCCGCGTTGAAACAATTCCGCCAGGATGTCGAAGCGGCGATGAAGGCGTACAAGAACGGAGAGATGACGCGGGAAGAATTGCGTGCGAGGGTAACAGACCTGGAAACCCGGCTTGATGCAGAGGTCCAGGCAATCCTTACACCGGAACAATACGAGCGCTGGAAGAACCATCAGCGAGAGATCAAAAATCATGGGGGTGTGCCCTACCCACTCGTTCTTCCGCTGGACAGGTTAGCCCGCCTACTGGAGTTGACACCGGAACAGGTCGCACAAGCCAGGATCCTTGTGCATAACGCGCAGTTGGCTCTGCGCCACGCGGTGGAGACAATACACGAGCGGGAGAAGCTGAAGGAAGCAATCGAGTCCATTTTCAATCGTACCGATGCCCGGTTTCAGAGCCTGCTCACCCGCGAGCAGTTGGTCAAATATAAAGAGATCAAGAATCAGAGAACACAGCCCAAGTTGCCGTATCCGCTTCCTGGTTCGCTCGAGCAATTAGCGCGGCTCCTCAGTCTGACGCCTGATCAGCTTGAGAAAGCAAAAGCAATCGTCAGGGGGGCCGAAGCTGCCCTGAAGCACGCAGTCGAGACGCAAACGGACAGGGAAGAACTCCGGACCACGGTGGAAAATATTCTGAAAAGGGCCGAGGCTGCGTTCCGGTCGATCCTTACTCCCGAACAGCTGCGCCTCTACGAGCAATGGAAGCACCGAGGAAAAGGAAGAGGTTGACAAACCGATGCGTATGTGATTGAAGCAGGAAGGCCCCGGAATTATTCTCGGGGCCTTCTGCTGTACGGAGTGATCGAAAGAGCTTTCGCCCTCGCCCTAGACCACCTTGACAACGACGATTGTCATATCGTCATGCTGTTTGGCCTTGCCGGTGAAGTGCTTCATTTCGCTGAAGACTCCTTCGAGAATTGCCGCGGCCGGGCCTTGTGAATATTTCTCGACTGCCTTGAGAAGTCTCTCCTCGCCGAACTCCTCCATCGCCTTGTTCATCCCTTCCGGGAACCCGTCGGTGTAGAAAACAAAAAGATCGCCCGGTTGGAATGCAATGGTCATTTCCTGGATGGACCGGGAGAACGCTTCTCCCTCATCCAATCCCAATGCCATTCCCATCGGGTTGACGACCTGCACCCGGCCCTCTCCGTGTTTGCGCGTCAGTACGGGGTTGTGTCCTGCACGTGCAAAGCGGAGCTCACGTTTCCCCGTGTCGAAGATCCCGTACACCATGCTGATAAAAATCCCCCGCTCCACGTTTTCGTAAAAGAGCTTGTTGATCCGCGTGAGAATGGATGCGGGGGAATCGGTCACACCGGCGAGGGCGCGGAGGAATCCTTTGGTCAGTGTCATGAAGAATGCTGCCTGCGTCCCTTTGCCGGAGACGTCCCCCACAGCGACCCCCAGTTTCCGGTCGCCAAGATCCATAAAGTCATAATAATCACCCCCCACCTCCAGGGCGGGTGCACAGCGCGACGCGATGTCGAGCCCCTCAAACTTCGGATTGGTTTTGGGGAGAAAACTCATCTGTACCTGGCGCGCGATCTCCAGTTCCTGTTGCAACCTCTGGCGTTCCGAGATGTGGCGTGCAAAGGCGGGCGTGATGGAATCGAAATCGCTGATCTCGTTCTTCCGGTACAAGGTCAGGATGGACACGACGATCAGCACGCCGAGAAGGGCGAGGAGCACCACGGCCGAACCGGTATAGGCCGGGTTACCCGTGAAGAACAACGTCGTGGCATGTTTGGTGATCGTGAACACCCAGAGGGTGAGGAACGAGACAAGGACATCGTAGCGGATGAAGCTCCAGATCACGACTGCCGCCACTCCAAGCTGGACGGCAATCCCCGCCGCCAACGGCTGTAGATCTTCGCTCAGGATCAAGCCAAGCACAACGGTCCCGATCGCCATGATCGCCGGTGTCGAACCGATTTTCTTGCGGAGGAAGGAAACGGCAAACAGGACAAAGCAGACAAAAATGTACATCACATTGATAAAACTCGAACCCAGGATGTGAAACGACGGACTGAAGCTGTCGAAGACCCGGTTCGCGGTTTCTTCCGGCAGTCCTTGCCAGAAATTCAGGAACAGGCCTCCTCCCCGTACCAGCACCAACCAGACCGCGAACGCCGCGGCACCGAAGGCAAGACCCCGGATGACCGACCATCCAACGCGGGAATGGAACATGGCCCCCTTAAAGAGCAAGTCAATCGGGATGAATTTTTCCTTCCATGCATCACGCGCCATGGCTTCGCTGACCGCCCACAGGACAATCAGCGCACCACCGGTAAAGAGGGGGCCGAAGAGGACCGGGAAGAGGATTTCCCAGCCCATCTCGCGATAGAGGACCAAATACAGTTGCAACGCCATGATCACACCCCCGCCGATGCCGATGATCATGCCGAACTTGAAGCCGATTTCGTACGAGCGGATGCGCTTGAATGTTATGATGATCATTAGCAGCGCGACAGCGATATAGAGAAGAACAACAAACACCTGGTGCACAACCATGGATTCCGTTTGCTTGTATTGCTCGGGGACCTGGTACTCCACAGCGTACCGGGAGACGGCGTCGCCGGCGATGCCCACCCGGATCAGAATCTTGTCGTCGGGTTGGGAAGAACGGCCCGACCAGACATACTCGAAGTCTGTTCGATGGGGTTGCTCGATTTTTTTCTCCGATTCGACTGTGCTCCCGCTCATCCTTACGGAATACTGGATCGAACCTTGATCCAGCGGCGCCACACCGACCGTATCTTCCCCGGACCATTGTGTGTTTCCGGCGAACCGTTCCACAAACTCCAAGGCGAGCCGTTTGGCCCCAGCGGCGGTCAGTGAAGCGATCCTTGCACTGTCCGGGATGATCCGGGTGAACTCGATGAGATTTCCCCGGGCATCGAAGTGGAAGGTGAGATCGCCCTGCATTATTCGTTCGACATCCTTTGCCGGTTTATCCTCCCGGAAGAGTTGTGAGAGGGCGGTGCGCGATGCCCAGCGCACCCGCCAGTAATACCCGGGAAGACTGTCGCGTAAAAGAACGTTTGATCGTTCAATCCCCAACTCACGCTGGGATTGCCGGATCAGCGGACGGTTCAAGCGAAGTTGGGCATCCGGTGTGTATCCGGTTGCATCGAGATTCAGTTCTGCAATGAGGTCGCGCGAGCGCTGAATGGCGCTATCAGCGTTGAGTGGAAGAACAAGTGCCCCATAAGGGTGCGATGTGGGAAACAGGGCGAAGATGATGACAGAAGAAACCAGAAGGAGAAGCAGGAAGGGGAATAGCGATTTTATTTTCATCATGCCAGGTTCTCCCGTACGGGAACGATGGTTCGGCAAACGGATCGAGTCCGACGTAGAAACCCACCGCCTTTTGCGGTGGTCTTTTACCGGAAACTCAGGATTGCAACGATGCCCAGGACGATGATCAGCGTCCCGGAGATCCGGTTCACCCAGCCGAGGCCGACGTGGCTGATCCTTTCACGGAACAGCATCACCGCGGTGCTGAGAGCGATGAACCACAGGGCCGACCCGGCAAACACTCCAAGGACCAGCGTCCCCGCAGAGCCGTAGCCCGTCTCGCTTCCCAGTCCCAGGGCGGCAAAAATTCCAAGGAACGCAACGATCGTAATCGGGTTTGTGAGTGTGAGGACCAGCGTGGAAAGATAGGAACTGAACAACCCGAGTCCGTTAACCTCCGCTGGACGCTCCGCTGGGGGCGCGATGAAGGTTTTGACCCCCAGGTAACAAAGAAACGAACCCCCGATCAGGCGGATCCACATTTGTTGACTGATGAGGATGTTGGAGATGAAGGTGAGTCCGAAGCCTGCCACGCAGCCGTACAACGCGTCGGCCGTGGCGGCCCCCAGACCGACGACGATGCCAGAAAGGTGGCTTTCTGTCAGCGTTTTCCGGATGCACAGGATGCCGATCGGTCCAACGGGGAGTGCGATCGAAAATCCGATGATGATACCCTGGACGAGAAGGGAAAACTCCACGCGCCTCCGGTGAAAAGAGTGAAGAGCATGTGTGGATTTGAATTACGACCCCGGGTGGCCTTCGCAGAGGGATCATGCCCTAGGGATACGGGCGAGCTCATCCTCGATGTATTCCCTGATGGCTGGTTTCAGATAACGATCTTCGATCCCTATCTCTGCAAGGCCCTGGGCGAGCAACGAGGCTTTCCGGGGTGGGGCGAGCTTCTTATTGATTACCACCAGCCGCTCTGCTTTAAGGATGCAAAATCCCCCCTCAAAGTCCCCCTTTTCATACCGCACAGCAATACCGCAGTTTGCAGCCAGCGATTCCAGCTCTTTCAGCAGTTGTTCCTGGGTCATAATCCCGTTGAAGCTACGTGAAGGACAAACAAATGTTACGGAAAAACTTAGGGAGAATTGCGTTGAGTTTCAAGTGAACCGCCTCTGGCGCGCATCCTTGTGCTCCACCAGGCTTCAATCCGGTCCCCCGACCAGAATGTCAGCCAGGTAAACACGGCGCCGGCAATCAAATCGATGACGTAATGATACCGGAGATAGACCGTGCCGATCACGAGCAGGACGGCAAGCGAGGTCAGAAGCCACCGCGCCTTGAGTCTGTACCGGAAGGCAAGAAACGTGACGATCAGCGTCATCTGTGTATGGCCGCTGGGGAACACATCGCGCTGGACGACTTCGATGGGGTTCGGGTGGTTCTTCGGGATGGATTCCGCGGCGTTGATGAAGTCCCGGAGGATCTGCGTGAGGAACAGGCCGGGGAGCTCGGTATCCATCTGGGCGAACTCGTGGAGCGTGAAGCGTGGCCCGACCGCCGGCAGCAGGAAGTACCCGAGGTACGAAAGATAAAAACCATAGACGATCAGGAAAGCGGCTTTATCGAACTCCTCGATGGCGAACCTGCGGTAGATCTCCATACCGAGGATGATGAAGAGCAGGTAATAGGAAAAGTACGCGACCTGGAAAACCTCCGTCAACACCGGATGGGCAAACTGCCCCAGCCATTGGGTTGGGTTCACCCCGAACAAGGCATGGTCAATCCGGATCAGCAACGCATCGTAGTCGATCGGGTGAATGGGGCGAACCATCAGGTACAGTTCTTTGAAGACGAAGATGACAAAGGGGTAGCAATACCATCGGTGGAGGCCGATGAGAAGCTTCGTCCGTTTTGTCTCGGCAAAATGTGCAAGGACCAGGATAGCCGTTGCGACGGCAAGGTTGATCCCCACCAGCATGGCCCAGGCCTCGACTCGGGAAAAAAACATCAGATTCAACGCAACGAGAAAGAGAAGAAAGGCGATGGAGACGACATCGACCGGGGAACAATGGGAATGTTCATGCAGGGCGAAGATGTGGTGGGGGATTTAGAGCCACTGAAGCGCGAACGTTGAGATAGTCAGGAAAATCGAGATCCCGATGACATCCTGGAATGCGGTCTCAAACGGACCGGCCGTGATCGCCGGGTCGAACCCGAGCCGCTTCGAGACCATCGGCGTCGTCGATCCGATAAAGCCGGAAATATTGATGGAGAGAAACATAGAGAGCCCGACGACGACCCCGAACACGGGGGTCCCATGCCACAAGGCTCCGATGAGTCCAAGGATAAATCCGCACGCGGACCCAAGGATGAGCGTCGTCTGGACCTGGCGCCTGATCGGAATCCACCAGCGATTCGGGTCGACATGTCCCGTGGCCAAGCCCCGAACGATCACGGCCGCGGCCTGCAGTCCGGTGTTGCCCGAGAGGGCCGAGATGATCGGCATGAACGACGCAAGGAGAATAACCTTCTCCAGCGTGGCGCTGAACTTGTGCACCACGACCCCGGCCATAAACTGAATCAGCAACGTGATCATGATCCACGGCAGGCGGAGCATGGCGATCTGGGTGGGGGACCGGTGTTCCATTTCATCCGCATCCGAACCGACCATCCGAGCGACATCCTCTTCGTGCTCTTCCTCCAGCACGTCGACGATATCGTCCACCGTGATGCGCCCGACAAGCTTGCCGGCCTTATCCGTGACCGGCAGGGAGATGATATCGTACCGCTTGAATAACTGGGCCACCTCCTCCTGGTCCAGATCGGTCTCGGCGCTGATGTAGTCCTTCTTCATCAACTTGTTGACCCGCTTGTTCGGGGCGTGCAGGAGCAACTCTTGCAGGGAAACGGACCCCACCAGCACCCCGTCATCGTCAACGAGGAAAATGTTGTAAATGTTCTTGTGCTCCTTGGCCATCTTCCGGACGACGCGGATGGCCTGCTTGATCGTGTCCTTTTGGTTCACGACAGCCACTTCTTTCGCCATGATGCCGCCGGCGGTGTTTTCGTCGTACCGCAACAACTCCTGGACTTCGGAAGAGTCTTCGACGTCCATCGTCTCAAGAACCTCCTCGGCCCGTTCCTCCGGCAGTTCTGCCACAATATCCGCGGCGTCGTCGGAATCCATCTGCCCGACGAGGCGCGTCAATTTTCCCTGTGGCAGATTGTGAAGCAGGAGTTCACGCCGCGACTCGCTTACCTCCAGGATCACGTCACCGGCAAGTTCCTCCGGGACGAGCCTGAAAACATACTCCGACTCTTCATCCGTCTCCAGGCGGTTGATGATATGTGCGATGTCGGCAGGGTACAAATCCCTGAGGATGTTCAGGATGAGAAAATCGGATTTGGAATGGACCAATTCCTCAATATCCTGCATCAGCTCATCGTCCACTTCGATGAGCTCGCGCTGCGCGTCCTCGTGCTGTTGTTGTTCTTCGCTCATGGTGAATTGCTTGTTGTTGTTCCCCGCACGGCCTAGGAGAAAGCGAGAGTTACCTGTTCTTTAAACTGTTGCAGTTCCAGAGAAAGTGCGACATAGTCCTGCGGAGAGAGTTCCTCGGCCCGCCGCGTCAAATCAAAGCCGGTGGAACGCAACTGGTCGTCGGTAAATCCCATATACTTCAACCCGTTGCGGAGAGTCTTCCGCCGTTTACCGAATGTCGCCCGCACGATATTTCTGAAGAGAAGATCGTCGCAAACGGGGAGCTCACGTTTAAACACAAACCGGACGACAGCGGAGTCCACATTCGGAACGGGGTAAAACGAGTTCCGGGAGACCTTGAACAGAAGCCGTGGTTCGGTATAGTGCTTTGAGAAAATGGAAAGGATGCCGTATTCTTTTGTCCGAGGCCCGGCGACGAACCGCTGTGCCACCTCGAGCTGCACCATCAAGGTGGCTTCAAGCACAGCCTCATGCTGGTCCAGCAGCCAAAAGAGGATGTCGCTTGTGATATAATACGGGATATTTCCGACGACCTTGAACCGTGCACCACGCTGCTCTGCAAGCCTGGAGAGCGAAACGGTGAGCACGTCCGACTGGAGGAGCTCGAGGGAATTACCAAACGTCTCCTGTAACAATCCCACCGCCCTGGTATCGAGTTCAATCGCGAGGAGGTTCGGCGTCTTTTGCACCAGGAGCTTTGTCAGCGCCCCCTTGCCCGGCCCTATTTCAATGACGTGATCGCCGCTCTGCAGTGCGAGGCTCTGAACGATATTGCGGGCGATGTTGTCATCATGGAGGAAATTCTGACCAAGGGATTTCTTTGGTATGATCATGGAGCCAGCGCGCATGGACGGCTCAATATACGGAACCCCTCAGGGAATTTCAATTTCTGAATCAGGCATTGGTCCAAGTGGAGAGATGCTGAGGCTTGTCCTCAATTGATGGGTTTAGTCGCCCATAGTTTTCTGGGGTGCAGATCCCAGTGGGAGAATGCCGGCGCATTCTTTAATTGTACGCCTCCGGCTGTGCTCGTTGCATTTCGGACGATTTTCAGTTACTTTGGCTCCGAAAATTTTCAACCATCATGACCCACGCTCCCTCCACACAGCCCCCTCATATTTCCGTCGTCGTTCCCCTCCTCAATGAGGAGGAATCTCTTCGTGAGTTGTATGAGAAAATAGCGTTAACCCTCCGGGAAGCGGGGAAACGCTATGAGATCATTTTCGTCGATGACGGGAGTACGGATGGTTCCTTCGCCGTTTTACAGGAACTGCATGCACGCGACGCATCCGTCAAGGTGGTTCGTTTTCGCCGGAATTTCGGCAAGTCCGCCGCCCTCTCCATCGGGTTCCAGGAGGCGGAGGGGGAGTTCGTGGTTACCATGGATGCAGATCTCCAGGACGACCCGGCGGAGATCCCCGGACTGATTCACGCGATGGGAGATCAATTCGACCTGATCTCGGGGTGGAAAAAGAAACGCTTCGACCCGCTCTCCAAAACGATCCCTTCACGCTTCTTCAATTTTGTCACCGGCAAAGTGACCGGGATCCCGATTCATGATTTCAACTGTGGCCTCAAAGTTTACCGGCGCGAGGTTGTGAAAGAAGTGAATGTGTACGGCGAGCTCCACCGCTACATCCCGGCGCTGGCGCATTGGGCCGGGTACCGGGTCGGCGAGAAAGTGGTGCAGCATCACCCGCGCAAATACGGACACACCAAGTTTGGTCTCAGCCGCTTCTTCAAAGGGTTCCTGGACCTGATGACGGTCCTTTTTACCACACGCTACATTCGCAGGCCGCTCCATCTGTTCGGCGGCTGGGGGATCGTCTCGTTCCTGCTCGGTGTCGCAATCGACGGGTATCTTTCCGTCGAATGGATACTCGGCAGAACCTCGCTCAGTAACCGGCCTCTCTTTCTTGTCGGGTTCCTCCTCATCATCATCGGTATCCAGTTCATCTCGATAGGACTCTTGGGGGAGATGATCACGCGGCAGGACCGGGGGGAACAAACCTATTCCATCCGCGAGACAATCCGGTAGCACCTCATCGCCACGCGGTGCCGTGAACGGTCAGGCTATCGGAGGGTATGGTACACAGACTGCACATCGTCATCCGCCTCCAGATCTTCGATCATCTCCAGCACTTCCTTCGCATGGTCTTCGCTTAATTCCTTGGTCGTCGTGGGAAGATAATGCAATTCGGCACTTGTAGCCACGATCCCCTTGTCCTCCAGGACCTTTTGCATTTTTCCGAAGTCGTTAAACGAGGTGTACACCACGATCTCGTGGTCATCCTGTTCCAACTCTTCAAGACCATGATCGATGAACTCCAGCTCGAACTCTTCCACGTTGGTGATCATTCCCGCAGGAAACTTGAACACCCCTTTGCGTTCGAACATGAACGCGACGGAGCCGTTTGCCGCCAGCGATCCGTTGTGTTTGGTGAAATGATGGCGGACGTTGGCGACAGTCCGGGTCGGGTTGTCGGTTGCACACTCCACCAGCACCGCGATGCCGTGAGGTGCATAACCTTCATAGAGCGATTGCTGGAATCCCTGCTCGTCCTTCGACGTGGCCCGCTTGATCGCCGCGTCGATCCGGTCTTTCGGCATGTTGACGCCTTTGGCGTTCTGGACCGCGATCCGGAGCCGCGCGTTGTATTTGGGGTCCCCTCCTCCTTCCCTGACCGCGATCGCAATTTCCCGGCCGATCTTGGTGAAGGATTTTGCCATGCGGTCATACCGGGCGAACATCTTGTGTTTGCGCTTTTCGAAGATACGTCCCATGGTTCACTTCCTCTTTGATACAAGGATTCGTTCAACGGGGGAGACAAGATACAAATTTTTGGCAGGAAGAGAAACAGCAAAGGCTGAGGGCACACCGGAACAAGTCATACACGGAATCTGTGTTTTCCCACCCGGGAGAAACATCGCTCGCATTCCTCGAACTGCAGGATGACCTCGTCGCCCTCATCGAAGATCTGTGGTGCGGAGTGAGGTCGCTAGGGCAGGCATGGACCTCGACCGCTGCTGTGTCCCTGACAGAACCCATCCTTGTTCCTCCGAACGCCTTATCCTTTCAGTATGTCTTGGCCCATGTGACTGCCGAAAACGGGGGTTTGGTTTTTCGGACAAATCGTCGTATCTTCACAACGCCTCAGGCAAGCAATGCCTCACGACGTGGGACGCTGCCCGAGGCATTTTTATCTCCTCACCGGGGAAAACCACGGAGGGGAGTTGGAACCATGAAAGAGAATGAACAGCAAGAATGGAGTGATGGCAGGGGCCGTATGAGTCAGAAACGAGAAATCAGGAATATTGCCATTATCGCACACGTCGATCATGGCAAAACAACGCTGGTCGATTACATGTTGCGCCAGACAGGGACCTTCCGCGCGAACCAGGATGTGGGCACGCGCGTCATGGATTCAAACGACCTGGAGCGTGAGCGGGGAATAACGATCCTCGCGAAAAACACGGCTGTCTTTTACACGTCGGCTGCGGGGAAGAATTTCAAAGTCAACATCGTGGATACCCCCGGCCACGCAGACTTCGCCGGCGAGGTGGAGCGGACCCTCAAGATGGTGAATGGCGTCCTTCTCCTGGTTGACGCGGCCGAGGGACCTTTGCCCGGCACGAAATTCGTGTTGAAGAAGTCGCTCGAGCTCAACCTTCAGCCGATCGTCGTCATCAATAAAATCGACCGTAAGGACGCCCGGCCCCATGAAGTGCTGGACGAGGTTTTCGAGTTGTTCCTTTCCCTCGGTGCGAACGACCAGCAGCTTGATTTCCCGACGATCTATTGCATCGCAAAGCAGGGCATTGCCCGGCGTGAAATGAACGAACAAAGCGATTCACTTCAGCCTCTCTTTGAAGCGATCGTCGAAAAGGTTCCCCCTCCGCCCGGCGACTCCGAATCACCGTTTCAAATGCTTGTGACCACGATCGACTACAACGATTACCTGGGCCGGCTGGGAATCGGACGGATATCGCGGGGTACCATCAAACTTGGCGGGCCGATGAAGGTGGTCCGGCACGACGGAATCATGAACGATGCACGCGTGACAAAAATTTATTCGTTCGAAGGATTGAAGAGGGTGGAGGTGGAAGAGGCCAGTGCAGGGGATATTATCGCGCTCGCGGGGATGGAGGATGTCGATATCGGGGAGACGATCGCTCACGCCAGCGACCCGACCCCCCTTCCGTTCGTTTCCATCGAGGAACCGACCCTCTCCATGAACTTCATCGTCAACAACTCCCCCTTCGCGGGTCTGGAGGGAAAGTACGTGACGACGAGGAACCTGGGCGAACGGCTTGCGAAGGAACTTCGCTCCAATGTCGCTCTGCGCGTTGAGTTGACCGACTCTCCCGATGTGTTCAAGGTGAGCGGGCGGGGGGAACTGCACCTGGCGATCCTGATCGAAACGATGCGTCGCGAAGGGTTCGAGTTTCAGGTTTCCCGGCCTGAGGTCATCTACAAGCGCATCGATGACGTCCTCAGCGAGCCCGTCGAGCACGTCATCATCGACGTCCCGGATGAGTTCGTCGGCGTTGTCATCGAGAACCTGGGTCAGCGCAGGGGAGAGATGAAGAACATGCTGCAGGTTCAGGGAAACACGCGCATCGAATTCCTCGTTCCGGCGCGCGGGCTCATTGGTTTCCGGTCGGAGTTCATGACCCAGACCAAGGGGACCGGCATTCTCCACCATAATTTTCACGGGTATGAGCCGACCAAAGGCGAAATCAGCCATCGCACACGCGGGGCCTTGGTGGCACTGGAGGACGGCCTTGCCGTCGCGTACGGTATGTGGAAGCTCCAGGACCGGTCGACATTCTTCATCGAACCGGGGACGCATGTCTATGCCGGTATGATCGTGGGGGAGAACTCGCGGGAACATGACATGGTGGTGAACGTGTGCAAAACCAAACAACTGACCAACATGCGTGCCTCGGGTTCCGATGAGGCCGTCCGCCTGGAACCCCCGCACATTATGACCCTCGAACAGGCCATTGAATGGATCGGCGACGACGAGTATGTCGAAGTCACCCCGAAATCAATCCGGCTCCGCAAGCGCTACCTTGACCATAATGAGCGGAACCGAATGTCCAAGAAGAAAGTGGAAGTGGCGGAGGGCTAAAAACGTTGTTGCACATTGGACCCGGTGCCTGACCATGGAGGACGTCCCATGGGTATGTTTTCTGCAAGAACGGAATGGGATTTTCAGCCCAACACGCTGACGTCACTCCTCGCCGAGAAGCGTTTGCAGAGGGAAGAAATCCTCGACCTGACCGAGTCGAACCCGACCCGGTGTGGATTTGACTATCAACCTCAGTACACCCTCGAAGCGCTCTCTACCCGCCGATCGTTAGTCTATGAACCCCACCCTAAAGGGATCCTTTCGGCCCGATCTGCGGTCGCAGAGTACTATGCCCGTCAGGGGATCGACGTCAATCCGGACCACATTATCCTGACGGCAGGTACCAGTGAAGCGTACACGTTTCTTCTCCGGCTTCTTTGCAATGGACGTGATTCCGTCGCCCTTGTGAAACCGGGGTACCCTCTCCTGGAGTACCTTTGCCAGATGAATGATGTCGTCGGGCGGCATGTTCACCTTCAGTACGATCAAGGCTGGCATCTCGATCTCGACGCTCTGAAGGTGGAGCTCGCGGCACGGGCAAAAGCCGTCGCACTGGTGCACCCCAACAATCCAACGGGTTCTGCCATTCGCCACCACGAGCGGGAGGCAATTGTCACCGCGGTAAACAGCACCGGTGCAGCCCTTCTGGTGGATGAGGTATTCCACCCATTCCAGGGTGACGCAACGACTCCCCTCGCTCCCAGTTTTGCATCCAACAGGGACTGTCTCACATTTACCATGAACGGAATTTCAAAGCTTCTCGGTCTTCCCCAGTTCAAACTTGCCTGGATCGTCGTCTCAGGTCCTCCGGCTGAAGTGGAGGTGGCGGTCGCACGGCTGGAGATGATTGGCGATCTTTTCCTCTCCGTCAGTACGCCGATTCAACAAGCTCTCCCTGTCCTGCTGCAGGACCCTGCAGGTCTCACCGGGCAGATCAAGGAAAGGGTCGGCAAAAACCGGGCGAACCTCTCGGCAAAGTCGGATAAGGTTTCGGCCGTCGAGCTTCTTGGTGAAGAGGGGGGATGGTATGCGGTCTTACGGTTACCGCGTGTGCGTACGGACGAGGAATGGGCTCATCTCTTTCTCAAGGATTTAAACATCCTGGTTCACCCAGGGTGCCTCTTTGATTTTGAGGATGAGGCCATCGTGGTTGTCAGCCTTCTCCAGAAGGAGGAGATCTTCCAACGGGCGGTTGAGGGAGTTCTCTCGATGGTTGACGTTTGAAACGAATGTTGGTATATTTGCGCCGTGTCGGACGCTTAGCTCAGTCCCAATTTGACCGCACTTGGCGAACGGAGTGAAGCCAAATTCGATGTCAAATTGAGGATCCCGTCCGAAGGACGGGACTGGTTCTTTCCAAGTTGATGGAGTTCATAGGACGCTTAGCTCAGCTGGTTCAGAGCGCCTGCCTTACAAGCAGGAGGTCACTGGTTCGATCCCAGTAGCGTCCACGCAGATCCCGTCACATAAAACGTGACGGGATCCTCAATTTGGCGGCCACTCCCACTCGCTTTCGCTCTGTGCCGCATCCCCCATGCAGATGCAGGAGAAGTTTACCATATGGAACGCCCCCCATCGCAATTTTTTTCCCTT
>Ga0209211_10003379_pt1 | contig 26081 bp, 37 predicted proteins | sample RifGroA2_FD_183992 | JGI IMG/M metagenome (GOLD analysis project Ga0209211, IMG submission 183992) | Groundwater microbial communities from Rifle, Colorado, USA - Groundwater A2 (SPAdes) (version 2) | ecosystem: Environmental > Aquatic > Deep subsurface > Groundwater | place: Rifle, Colorado...
AAGAATCTAAAATTTGCGAAGCTGTATAAATTGGTATTCCATGCTCTATAAAAATTCTTTTGAATCTGCCACATTTATATACATTAGCAAAACCTATTGTTCCATTCATAGGTAATTTTTCAAACTTGCAGTGACTTATAATATTTCTTACTCTTTTACCTTCCTCATCGTAATAACTTGCTTCAAGCCTTAATCCTCTTTCTAATATTTCTGAAAACTTAATAGAAACATATCTTATTTCTTTTTTTGTCAATGTCTGTAATTCTTGATGTGCTGTTACCATCTTATTCCTTCCTTCTTTTTCCAATCAAGGAATATATCAGCAACAATACTTGTTTGGTCATCAATTACCCTTCTTTTAGGTAATTTACGTTGCGAAACCTTTTCGCCTTTTGAGCTTACAAAAATTTCAATTGTTTCATCAGGAATTAAAATATCATTTCCATCTTTATCTCTTCTATAAATTGGATTTCCTCTTTTGTCGTGCCCAACTTTGTCCACTAATGAAAAGAAAATATTATAATCAATAACCCTATCATTAGAAATTTCTTTCTCTGTTTTCTTCTGTAAAAATAATACAGAAGTTTGCGTGCCATTTCTTGGTTGAAATGTATCTGGATGCAACTGAATACTCGCTATTATTTTACATTTCTGAGTTATCCATTCTCTTATACAAGCGTACTCGTCTCCAGGAGCACCTAAAATTGCATTTGGTAGAACAATTCCCATTCTACCGCCTGGCTTCAGAAATTGCCAACATCTCTCAATAAATAAAACTTCGGGTGCTCTGGACGACACAAGTTTGTCAGTTTTGTATAATCTATTTGTAGTTGGGTCTTTTTTCCAAATATATCCAAGTTCATACTGCTCAAGAACATTTTGGTCTTTAATCGGGAGTTTAGTTCCAAACGGGGGATTTGTTACAACTACATCAAATAAAGCAAGGTCTTTGGCTCTCTTAAGTGATGACTTGTTTATATCAAAAAATTTACATAAAGTATCTTTAGCTTCATCAGACCATTCATGTGGAGGTCTCAAAGAATCATTTTGAAGGATATTGCCGCTACCATCATTATTCATAACCATATTCATTTTGGTTGCTTTTACTAAATCTGGATTTATATCAAAACCAAAGAAATTTTGTGAAGCTATTTCCCTGATTTTATCTCTCAAAGTTTCAATTTGCCTATCAGTCCATTCCTCTTCTTGTTTTCCACTTGATTGTTCAAGTTCCTCTTTTAGACGTTTTATAACATTATTCATAGAAATTACAAGAAATCCTCCAGTCCCGCATGCAGGGTCTAAAACCTTAGATTCTAAAGGTATATCCAGCATTTTAATTGTCATTCTCTGAACATTTCTGGGTGTAAAGAATTCGCCTCTATCTCCTCTAAGATTTGCCCCAACGATTTCTTCATAGGCTTTTCCTTTTACATCAATATATGTATCTAATAAACTATATTTCTGAAGCTCACTGACGATATACGCAAGACTTATTGGTTTTAATCTAATCTCATCATTCTTTTCAAATATTGTAGGATAACGTCCTTTGACCTTTTCAAAAATCTTACTTATCCTATTCTTTACAGTTAATTGTCCGTCAGAAGATAATTTCTCTTTGCTACTTGCATAAAATTCCAGTGGATTAGGTATATTTCTTTCGTCCAAAATTTTACAAAATATTACTTTAAGCAATTCAAAAAATGCTGGTTGTTTTTGTAAACCATCATTAACATAAATATGGTTATGACATGTTCTAAAAGTAAAAAGCAAGTTATCTTCAGTTGCCAATTTTAGTGATTCTCTTGTTGGTCTATCAATCTCTGACAAACTTCTACCTTTCGATGGTATGTCATTTGGTTCTTCAAATGCAATTTTCCCGCTCTGTGTTCTGACTTTCCTAAAAACAAATTTGAACTTTCCGTTTGTCCATAAGCCCCATTCACAATTTAGACAAGCAGCCATGTAACTTTTCAATTGCTCTATTCCTTCAAGCTTATTCGATGGCTCTACATTTTCTTTTTTACATTCAATTATAATAGAAATATTTTCTTGGTTTTTAACCCCCCCGTCTGGGAAAACTGCCAAATCAATACGCTTCTTTCCAGAGCCAATTTTTATTGGCATTTCAACTAAGACTTGTTCAGGAGAATATTTGTGTTCATTTACAAGTCTCTTCTCTATATTCTGCCTCACATATTCTTCTGGAGTATCTTTTCTAAACTTTCCATCAATGTAGTCTGCTATAAAACCATCTGGTATTGTTAGAATTTCTGTCATGGCTTTCCCTCCAGAAACTTTTTTAGAGCCTTTTCTACCACCGATGATTTTGGAGCATCGAAATTCTCTTTGCAGAAATCGTTCAGCTTTTTCGAAACATCTTCGCTTATCGTTACGCTTAAGGGAACTTTTTTCGTTTCGCTTCTTTTTGGCATTACTACTCTTTTGATTTTTGTTGTATATAACTTGAGAATTAGATATATTTGTCATATTATCAATAATATGTATATTATTGATAATATTTATAACACTTATTTCTTAGCCTTCACATAATCTCTAATAAATTCTTCCAACACAGAAGTAGCAGTCTTTTGTTCCTGTAAGGTCTTCACACGAAATCTTTGCCACAAATCAGCATCAATGTTCAAGCTTATCTTTTTAGAAACCATCTCAATAACCTATACTCCTATATATATAGGTATCTTTAAGTAGTTTTCCATATATAGATATATAGGAATAAAGGAGAAATAGGTGATGTAAATGCAAAACGAAATAAAAAATAACCACGAAGCCGAAAATGAAGTAAGGCGACAGAGAGGTATGGAGATTGTCAAGACCTCACGCATAATGAAGCGTGAGAGAGGTGGTTATGTAGTGCCAAGCCAAAGCGGTTCTGGATGCTACATAGTCAAGTATGTGGACTACAAGCCACAATGCGAATGCCCCGACTTTGAGGAGAGGGGCATTCTTGGAGTAAAGTGTAAACACATATGGGCGGTTGAAATGACGATAAACAAGCAGACCAATGAAGACGGGTCAACCACAATAACGAAGACGATGAAGGTTACATATGGTCAGAACTGGTCTGCTTACAACAAAGCCCAAACACATGAAAAAGAATTGTTTCAGAAGCTTCTATACGATATATGCGGAGATGTTCAAAATCCTGTCCATGTGAGAGGCAGACCACGAAAGCCTCTTGCCGATATGGTCTTTGCTTCGGCTCTCAAAGTTTATAGCACGTTCTCCTTGAGGCGATTTATCAGCGACATGCAGACAGCCAAAGAGAAAGGCTATATTGACGGCATTTCGGATTACAGCACGATAGCTCTATACATGGAAAATCCAGAGCTAACGCCTGTACTTCTTGGCTTGATACAAAAATCCTCTTTGCCCTTGAAGTCGGTAGAAACTGATTTTGCCGTAGATAGTAGCGGTTTCTCAACCTGCCGATTTGACAGGTGGTTTTCCTTCAAGTATGGCAAGGAAATAAACTCACGACTTTGGGTAAAAGCCCATGTGATGAGTGGCGTAAAGACCAACATAATAACGGCTGTCAAGATAGGCAAATCACGTGAAGCAGACAATCCGCAATTCCCGAAACTTGTCAATACAACAGCAGAGAACTTTGCGATAGGAGAAATTTCAGGCGACAAAGCTTACCTGTCATATAACCACCTGAAACTTGTAGACGACTTGGGCGGGACGGCATTCATTCCGTTCAAGGAGAACTCTGTGGCAAGGGCAAGACATCCGAAAATCTGGAAGAAAATGTATCACTTCTTCATGTTGAACAGGGAAGATTTCTTACAGCATTACCACAAGAGAAGCAACATAGAAACAACCTTCCACATGATTAAGGCAAAGTTCGGAGACGCTGTAAGAAGCAAGACATGGACGGCACAAGTTAATGAAGTCTTGCTAAAAGTCCTGTGCCATAACATCTGCGTAGTGATACAGGAAATTCATGAACTTGGCATAGAGCCGAATTTCTCTGTTGAAAAAAGGAGCGAGGTGTTGAAATAATGACACGAATTTAAGGATTATTCAACAAAGCTGTTCGCTTCCCTCTCATTTAATACCCATCTTCGGCATTTTCAGCCACTTACCAGTTAACTTTATACCAGACATAAGCCATATCTTAATTGTATGGAGAAAAAACACAAGTATCATGATATACTGAACAAATCGGAAATAAGCCTGCGGGTGGACTCCTATAATGACATATTCTCCAGCTTTGACCCAAGGCCTTATTCGCAGAAATCCCTTTCGGTTGACTTTATTTCAGAGACAAAAAGAGCTGCAAGGGACAAAACTTCCGGTTCCCTAGAGTTAAAACTGCTGATGGAAAAAAAGAAAAGAAATGCATTACATGAAAGAATGATAAAGAAAAGGATGAGGAATCATTTCAAGAACCATCATGAAATGTTGCAAAAGGAAAAGAACAGTATCATAAGAAGAGGCTGTTCTTTCATTGCATTTGGAATAACTCTAATGATAACAGCAACGCTGATTATTTTTTACGGCGATCAAAGTCTGCTTCTCACGTTTTTAGTAGTTCTTCTTGAACCTGGCGGCTGGTTTCTATTTTGGGAAGGCTCGAACCAGATAGTTTTCGAGGCCAAGAAGATAAATCCAGACCTTAAGTTCTATACAAAGATGATGAAATGCAGGATAGAGTTCCTGTCGTACTAACTCTGCTTAAACTTGGCAGCGTGACCCAGACCGAAATAAATAGTCGACGGTATCTTGTATTTCCTTGATGCCTGCCTTACTTTATTTTCTGATTCCTTGTAAAACTCATAAAATCTCTTCTTGTCAAACAGTATTTCCTTCATTCCCGCCAAGCACTCAGGGTAGTTCTTTTTCAACACATTTTCTACGCCAGTAAAATTGCCGCCTGTCGTGTTGAAACTCTCGGTAAAAACTTTTTTTACACCAGCTTTCTTGAATTCCTTGAAAAGTGTTTCAGGATTCGTAAAAAATGGCCAGTAGGGTCCCATCATGGCGTAAACTGTTACGCCTTCGTCTGACAACTTTTTCATTGCAGCAAGACGCTGCTTTATTGAAGGTGCGCTTAGTTCTGTAAACCTTACCCATTTCTCATCCAAGCTGGTAACAGTGAAATTCACGTCAACTTTTTTGAACTGCTTCAATAAATCTATATCGCCTAGAACCTTGTCAGATTTCGTAAGTATACTGACAGGATTATCATGTTCCAAAAGAACTTCTAGCGCCTTTCTTGTAATCCTGTACTTTGCTTCCATGGGTTGGTAAGGATCAGTAACAGTTCCTATGTAAATCTGCTGTGATTTGTACTTGGACGATTTTATCTGTTTTCTGAGTACGTCTGCTGTGTTGGTGCGTACGTCAACAAATCTACCCCATTCCTCTGCGTGACCTGTGAACCGTTTTATGAAGCGGGCGTAGCAATAGACGCAGCCGTGGCCGCAGCCGACATAGGGGTTGATAGCAAAGCCTCCGCCCGGAAAGCCGCACTTGCCTATGGCGGACTTGCATTGTATTTCACGGACTTTCATACCAAGTTGCATAGAGAACTTATCAATAAACTTCTTTTTAAATTTTCATTCCAATGCAAAGAGATGCAGCTAAAGGAAATCTACGAACATAAGCGCGATGCCATAGAAAAACGGCTTCAGGAGTTCCGGGACGTCTATAGGCAGCCTGACGAAGTCATATTTGAAGAGCTTTGTTTCTGCCTGCTCACGCCGCAAACAAAGGCAAAGAGCGCCACCAAGGTGATAGAAAAGCTGAAGGAAAAGAATCTGCTTCTTTCAGGCAGCGCTGAAGAGATAAAAAAATGGATGGCTCCTATAAGATTCAACAACAACAAATCGCAATACATCGTCGAGGCAAGACAGCTGCTAACGGAAAACGGCAAAATCATGATAAAGGAAAAAATCAACGCAAACGATATAGCAGCAACGCGTTCTTGGCTGGTTAAAAATATCAAAGGTTATGGCCTTAAGGAAGCTTCCCATTTTCTCCGCAACATTGGCTTCGGCGATGACATAGCCATACTTGACAGGCACATACTGAAGAACATGGTGAAATACGGCGTAATTCCAGAAGTGCCTGCATCGCTGACAGGAAAAAAATATCTTGAATTGGAAAAGAAACTTATTGAATTTTCCAAAAACAACGGCATCCCGCCGGCGCATCTTGACCTGGTCTGGTGGTCTGAGGAGACCGGCGAGATCTTCAAATAAGCTCCTTTTCTTGGGAAGAAAAGTAGCTTGCAGTCAAAAGAACATATTCCGATTCTTCTTTCCGCCGGCGCTTTCGTTTCCGACAGGCGTACTTCGTACGTCATTCATTGACGAAAGGGCTGCTTAAATACCTTACTAATATAGTAATTATTACAGTTAGGGAAGGTACAGAATGAAGGTAAAGACGCATTTGGCGTACCAGCATTGAAGGCCTATTTTCTAACAGTAATAAAATAAGGGGTAATAAAGACGGAAGTTTACTTGCACAATTTAACAGTAGTAGACGCGTCTATATCCTTTAGAAAAACAGGTGCATAGAAAATGTACGAACATAGAGAAAGAAGAGGCGGCGGAGGCGGCTTCGGAAGAGGCGGCGGCGGTCACGGTGGCGGAGGCGGAGGTTTCCGTGGCGGCGGAGGCGGCGGCTTCAGAAGAAACGACGACTTCGACAAACCTAAGCCAATTAAAATTGGCGAAGAGCATGACGTCAAGATAACAGACGTTGGCGCAAAAGGCGATGGAATAACAAAAATAGAAAACTTCATCGTTTTCGTAGCAGGCGCAAAGAAAGGCGAGGAATGCAGGATACGCATCAAGGAAGTAGCCAGCAGATTCGCTGTCGGAGAAAAAATCGGCCCAGCCGGAAAAGGCGCTTCAGAAACTTCGGAGGAATCTTCAGACGAGTCTTCGAATGAATCAGAAGAGCCTTCAGAAACAAGCAGCGACGAAGAGTAAAAAGTAAGGGCAAAGACTGGTTGTTCTTTAATGTAAACGACCGACCATTCCGCGACCTTACTTATTTTTTCTTTTTATTTCATTTTAATTTTGTTTTAATTCTTGCATTTCTAATTATAGTGAACCCAGAAGAGAAACAGGACATGCTCTCTGGGTTCATATATAGCTCACAAGAAAATAATATACTTTTTATTCTCTTGTAGAGCTATATATTCATGGCAAAACTATACCCGCCCATCAATCCCTATAGGAAGGGCTACCTGGATGTTGGCGACTGCCACACGCTTTACTATGAGCTGTGCGGCAATCCAAAAGGACGGCCAGTTCTCTATCTTCACGGCGGGCCTGGAGCGGGCATTTCTCCCAAGGACAGACAATATTTCAACCCACGCAAATACAACATAATACTTTTTGACCAGCGGGGCTCAGGCAAGAGCAAACCTTTCGCATTAACGAAGAATAACACGACGTGGAAGCTGGTAGAGGACATTAACAAACTCCTAGAGCACGTAGGTATTGGGAAAGTATTCTTATTTGGCGGCTCGTGGGGCTCTACACTTGCACTGGTTCATGCAATAAACTATCCTGAAAAAGTCACAGGCATGCTGCTGCGCGGCGTTTTCCTTTCACTCGACGAAGATTTCAAGGACTTCTTTGGCGGATTTTCTGCCAAGGTGTTTCCGGATGCCTGGGAGCGGTTCCTTAGCTTTGTGCCAAAGGTGCAGAGAAAAAATCCTGTCCCTTACTACATAAGACAAATGAACTCGAAGGATAAAAAAATACAGAACTGCTACGCCCGGGAGTGGTCAACATATGAGCTAACCATGCTTAAACTCGATATGAAACAGAAAACAATGAACAAATACCTGAAAAGGCTCAGCTACCGATCCATGGCGCCGCTGGAAGCTCATTATCTTAACCAGCATTGCTTTCTGTCAGAAAATTACATACTCAAAAATTGCCACAGGCTGAAAATGCCCATCGTTATTGTGCACGGCCGTTATGATGCTATATGCACGCCGGAAAGCGCATGGAAGCTGCACAAAGCTTTGCCACAGTCAAAACTTTACTTTACTATATCGGGTCACAACCCAGCTGACGCAGTAATGGCTGAAAAGCTTGTAGAAGAGATGGACAAGTTTGCGAGAATAACAAAGAACAGGTGAGTTATGAATAAAATACGTCTGGCAAAAATCAAAGACTGTGTCAGCTGTCATGAGCTGGCTAACACTCCTGAACTCCTCACTCCTAACAAGAACCCGCCTCCGTTGTGGTGGTTCGAAAGCATTGTAAAGGAAAAGCAAATACTTATTCTGTATGAGGAAAAAAACAAGACGATAGGATTCATTATGGGCGAAAGATTAGCCGGCAATAATGCAATAATCCACCTGATATCAGTAAAGAAAGGGGAAAGAAACAAAGGTGTGGGAAAGTCCCTGCTGGCTGCATTTGAAAATGAGTGCTCGAAACGAAAACTGAAGTATATCCTAACCTATGGCTATAGCAAAAAATCAACAATAAATTTCTTTCAGAAAAACGGGTTTAGCAAAGGCTCACCCTTATATGAACTAGTGAAAAAAGTGATGATATGAAAGCCCTCATTGACACGAACATGTTGCTGGTGCCACACCAGTTCGGTGTAGACGTATTTGAATTTCTCAGGGATTACGAACTTTTTACCCTCTCGTCGTGCAGGGCCGAGCTTAGAAAGCTTAGTCACAAAAGAGGGGATGACGGCAAGGCAGCCAAGATCGGCCTCATGCTTCTCAAGGAGAATAAGATTCCTGTTGTGCGTGTAAAGGAACAGGGCGACAAGGCAATATTAAATTATGCAATTCAGGAGAGGTGCAGCGTCGCAACGAACGATATTGCTCTCATAAAAGCTTTAAAAAATAGCAATATCAAAATAATCAGGTTGAAACAGAAAAAATACTTGGAAGAGTATTAAGTCGGAAAGAAAAGGCGTTTTTATAGTGAAAATGAATGCGCCTGATTTTCGCCGATGCTTAAGGGGTAAGAAAAAGTGACACTTGAATTCGCGGTCGGATCGGCAGTGCTGGCACTGCTAGTATCTTTATTTCTCGGATGGTCTGTACTGAAAAGGGACCAGGGCAGCAAGAAAATGCAGGACATTGCCGCAGCGATAAGGGAAGGCGCTGTTGCTTACCTCAACAGACAATATAAGACGGTTGGCGTTTTCGCTGTTATTCTTGCAGTTGTAATTTATATTTTCCTTGGTTTTGTAGCAACAATATCATTTATCGCCGGCGCACTTCTTTCAGCATTAGCAGGCTACATAGGCATGATGATTTCAGTACGTGCCAACGTGAGGACTGCAAAAGCTGCGGAAAATGGAGTCAGCGACGCGCTTAATGTTTCTTTCCGTGGTGGTGCAGTTACAGGCTTTGCCATTGTCGGCCTTGGTCTGCTGGGAATGATTGTTCTGTATCTGATGTTCAATGATCCTAACATGATAATAGGATTTGGCTTTGGCGCTTCTCTTATCTCGTTATTTGCACGAGTGGGCGGAGGAATATACACGAAAGCTGCCGATGTCGGCGCTGATCTTGTGGGTAAGGTGGAGAAGGGAATACCAGAGGATGACCCACGCAACCCGGCAGTTATCGCAGACAATGTCGGCGACAATGTAGGTGACTGTGCAGGCATGGGTGCTGATCTTTTCGAAAGCTATGTTGTAACGCTTTTGGCGGCGATGATACTCGGCGGTTTTGTTCTTGGGACAAACGGCATTTTATACTCATTGGCAATAGGCGCTGTCGGCATAATTGCTTCTGTAATCGGCTTGTTTGTTGTGCGTACCAATAACGAGAACAAAGTGTGGTCTGCGCTGAGCAGGGGCATGTATGCAGCTGCTATCCTGGCAGCAATAGGCGCTTATGCAGTTACTGTATGGATGAATCTTGACATAAAACTGTTCTATGCCACGCTGGCAGGACTGATAACAACAATCATAATTGCAACCATAACAGATTATTACACGTCAAAAACAAAACCGCCGGTAAAAAGCATTGCTCATGCTTCGGAAACAGGCGCTGCGACAAACATTATTGCAGGGCTCGCAGTCGGTATGAAATCAACAATTCTTCCAGTAATAGTTATTTGCTTAGCAATACTTGTTTCCTATGGTGTTGCCGGCGTTTTTGGCATTGCCCTAGCGGCGCTTGGACTTCTCTCGATAACGGGAATGATAATGTCCATAGACTGCTTTGGCCCGATTTCTGATAATGCGGGCGGCATCGCAGAAATGTCAGGGCTTTCTCCAAAGGTCCGCCGCGTGACAGACGCGCTGGATGCTGTAGGCAACACGACAAAAGCAACCACAAAGGGTGTAGCAATAGCTTCTGCCGCGCTTTCCGCGCTAGCACTGCTCGCAGCCTTTGGCGAAGCAACTCACCTTACAGGCATTGACATAACAAAAGCGCCAATTCTTGTTGGTCTGCTAATCGGCGGTGCAATACCATTCCTTTTCTCATCATATTTAATGAAAGCTGTAGGAAATGCAGCACATCTCATAGTAAAAGAAGTCAGAAGACAGTTCAAGGAAATAAAGGGAATAATGACATACAAGGCAAAGCCGGACTACAAGAAAGCTGTTGATATAAGCACCAAGGCTGCGCTCAGGGAACTGATTATTCCAGCTCTTATCGCAGTGCTCGCACCAATCCTTGTTGGCCTGTTATTGGGACCAGAGGCCCTCGGTGCTATGCTTGCTGGATCAATAGTTTCAGGGTTGTTGTTAGCACTAATGTTAGCAAATAGCGGCGCTGCGTGGGACAATGCTAAGAAATATATAGAATCAGGAAATCTTGGCGGCAAGGGCAGCGACGCGCACAAAGCGGCTGTTGTTGGTGATACTGTCGGAGATCCGAGCAAGGACACTGCGGGTCCTGCAATCAACTCGCTCATCAAAGTCATGAACACAATATCAATTTTACTTGCAAGTCTGTTCGTAACGTACGGCTTGCACCTTGTATAAGTATAGGTGATTATAATGAAAAAATCTCCATATTCAGTGCAGGAACACGGCTTATTTGAAGACGTAGACGATAGACACCGGGTCGCCTTAAGCGTGAGTGCTGTAAGAACAAAATACGCAAGAGATGAATCAAGGGAGAAAAGATCTGCAGATATTTTGAATGCGGTATTTAGAAAATATTCTCAATGGTGCACAGAAAGAGGATTTCCCATGAGGGAGAACGAATTCAAAGCAAAGTATCCCGCAGCATACAGAACTCTTACAGCAGTTGACTCGTGGGCGAATTATGTTGCAGAAAGATTAAAATCGGACGTGAAAAGAGCCCGTATCCGTTCTGCTATGAGTTAACATCCAGAATGAAAATATCGCTGTTGCAAGCCAGGCAAGAGTAAGCTTTAAAAGATATCTTCCAAAGAATTAAATGTTCTTCAGGGTCTGTGAAAAGCTCCGCTGATCGAGATTCTACAACGAGGGACAAATTTTTACTTTAAAATTTTATATTAGATTTCGGAATAGTTGGTGAAAAAAATGTTCAAAATCCTAAGTGTAAAAGACGAAGTACGCGTAATGCCGATAAAGTTCGACCTAGAGCTCACGCAGTCGGTAAAGGAGAGTCTGCAGGAGCAGGTAGAGGGCAAGATGAACGCTGACATCGGCGTGTTTCTTGTCATAACAGACATAGTTAGCATAGGCGACGGAAAAATAATACCAGAAGACGGAGCCATTTATTATCCTGTTGAATACAAGATGCTTGCATACAAGCCGGAGATAAACGAGATTGTCATGGGCGAAGTTGTTGATGTGACAGAGTTCGGCGCCTTCACAAGAATAGGGCCGCTCGATGCTCTGGTGCATGTAAGCCAGATAATGGACGACAAGATATCCTATGACGCAAAGAATGCCATATTTACAGGAAAGAAGACAGGCATAAAACTCCGCGAGGGCGACATAATACGCGCCAGGATAGTCGGCGTTTCCCTTGGAAAAGGACGCAGCAAGATATCACTAACAATGAGACAGCCTCACCTGGGCGCGCTGGACTGGATTGACAAGGATAAGAGGAACAAGAAAAGAGAAAAATAAATCCTTTCTTCTTTTAGAAAAAGAAGAAATCCTTTATGGAAAGAAGAAAAATAATAAAAGGTGTTTAATATCGTAAAACGTGCATGCAGAGATTGTAAGCGTATCCTAAAGGGCACCACTTGTGTAGTGTGCAAGACGAACAACATAACAACGAGCTTCCAGGGCACTGTAATAATCTTTGACGTCAATTCGGAAATCGCGAAGAAAATGGGCGTGACAGCACCTGGCAAATACGCGATAAAAGTTTGAGCCTCCCTATATTGAACACTCGCCTCTAATTCTACAATGCCAGACAGGTTTTATAATTGTATGGCCAGAGGGCTGATGCTCCTACACAATATAGACCAAGTCGCTGGACATATATGTAAGCACATATAAGTCGGAGTCGAAATCTTATTTTTTATCTGCATCGCTGTAAGGCTTAAAATCACTTTTCTTGAAACGTACAGTTTCCTTCACATCTAACCTTATACCGAAATATGTAGTTTCATAGCCTTGCAGTGGGATTACAACGCTTCTCCTAGTTTCTGTTATTTTACCAACATTAAGGTGTGATTCAGATGCCACATAAGTGCGTGTATCATCAAACCCTTTTTCGTTGCCAACCAAAAAATATGCCCAGGTTATAAATTCTGTAACTGGATGAGGCAGACTAGAATTAGGAGTGAAAACATGATAAACTAATGTCCCGGTTTTCTCATTCGCGTAAAGCTCCTCTGCGAAAGCCTTCATTCCAGGCCTTGCAGGTTCTGCTTTTTCTTCAAGCAACTTCCTTATTTTCTGAAGTCTCGACATTAAACCAATCTCCATATTATTCGATGCCAAGACTCTTGATGTCCGCTTGGCATTTGCTCTTTCCAGTATCTACAATGATATGATTTCCTTCTTCTTTGATTCCCATTACGCAATTGTAATCCTCTGTGCGCAAAAGCTCTCTATGTCTCAACTTTCCATCTGCTGTCTTCCATACAAGATACTGCGTATCATAGCCGTACGTGGAACCGTTTTCCGTTCCATATGTTATAGCCGCTACATATCTCCCTTCAAGCCTGACCGATCCCCTTATATAATCATATCCAAGCTTTGGTGCAACTCTTTTTACAAGATTTTCCGCTTGCTCCATGAAATCCATTTCTGGCTCTCCTACTTTTCCATCAAGCCCAACTTTTAATTTCACTTTAGAATACATCCCGCCTTCTGCATCTTTGGGCGTGGTTTCAACAACAACGCCATCGGGTAGTAATTCCTTCAGGTAAATAGTCGCATCTCTGCCTCTTGAAGGTGGAGATGTCATCATACTTGCTGTTCTTGGTCGAATGTAAGCATGGTCTTCAAAAAGTTGTCTTGGTCCTTGACCTTCCACTAAATACCAGACAGAATATCTGTATTGGTCTCCAAGCCATCCTTCGTCTTCATGGCTAAGCCTGTCCGTATCAATCTGTTCCATTAAAACAAATGCTGCCTGCCTATTCTCAGCATCCACAATAGAACCAGCAATGCCCGTTTCTCTATACAGCGGGTGGTCATGCTGGTGACTTGCGACTACTGCGTCCATTGCCTTCTTGGCGTATTCTTCGAAATCACTCATTTTTACCATCTATTGTCAAATAATGACCTACTTTTAGTTTTGTAATCGAAGCATAGCTCGGCAACATGTCCATTGCTTTCTGGGCATCCCTTGTGACTGACGTATTTTGCTCCGTCATATGCCTTCCGCATGCACTGTTCAATGCTGTTTTGACTACGTCAGCCATCAGCGTTTCATATTCTTGCAGACTTTTCTTGAATTCGCCTTCTGGTTTGTAGCATACGAGTTCTGCTTGTTCTAGATAGGAAATGACATTTCTTGCATTTCTCTCCGGATCATAGTCCTGTCTATGTATCAGGTCGACATATCTTTTGGCTTCTTCCAAACATGCCACTAACATACCTTCGTCTCTTCTTGGAATTTGCATATTTATCCACTCGTCATCCATTGCGCAGCAGTCATAGGCTGCACGTATATGCCATCCATGTATACCTTTGCCTCGTCAGGCTTCAGCGCCGCTGCGTTTCTAAAATGTTCAGCCGAGCCTAGTCCAAGAGCTCCGGCAATTTCAGCTCCTTCAGAGTACATTTCAGCTTTCCTTAGATAACGCAGGCCACATTCGTCTACACCGCCAACAAGACACAGTTCTGCTGCATCCTTGTAGCGTCCTGCCCATTCATACACTCTCAACGATTCGAATAGCTTGCCTTTTACAGGCATTTGTCCGTATACTCTTTCGGCATCCGCGTACAAGCTTTTTAGCCAGTTTCCAGTTTTTTCATCCATACTCCACAACCCCTGTTCTTATTAAATAATATGCGTCCTGTTTTTCCCATAGATACCTGAATTTCCTGTACTCTTCCGGAATTGCAGTCGCTATCATATGAACCACTATTATTATGTTTTTATACTTAGATAAAATTATCAGAGAAAAATTTTGACAAAACAAATCTTTATATGCACTAAAATTTATTATGTTAAAATGGACGATAAATCAATTGATAACAAGGATGCCAAGATATTGCGTGCATTAGACGTAAACGCAAGGATATCCCTGACAGAAATAGGGAGGAAAACGAGAATGTCAAAGGAAGTAGTCAGTTACAGGATGAAAAACCTCATTGAAAACGGCGTATTGAAACAGTTTTACGCATACGTCGATATGGCTCGCCTAGGGTTTGAGCCTCTTCTTCTCTATGTAAAGTGCAGGACGATGGCAGAAAATACAGAAGCTGATATTGTTAATTACATGAAATCTATCGACAATACAAGTGCTATAATAAAACTTATTGGACATTGGGACTTCCTAATTATACTGTGGACAAAGAACATGAGTGATTACAGAAAAATAGAAGATAATTTCATGAAGAGATTCGGCTCGATTATACAAAGAAAGACCGTTGCCGTAACTGCAAAAAGAATTAAATTCAAGCATAACTTTCTTTATTCGTCAGATGACAGGGACAGCATAACCATAGGGAATCGTGGCAATGAAAAAATAGATTCAATAGATTTGAAGATCCTTGCTGAAATCTCAAAAAATTGCCGCACGCCGTTGTCTGATATAGCAAAAAAAGTCAAACTGACATCCGTAGCTGTGAAGAACAGGCTAAAAGTATTGGAGAAAAAGGGTATTATTGCAGGTTATAGTGTAAAAATCAATACGTCCTTCTATGGATTCAGCCAGTACAGGGTATTTCTTTCAATCTCCGATCCTATAATCAAGGAAAAGCTGCTTGGCTACCTATCTTTCAACCAAAATATCGCTTCAACCACAGAAGAAATAGGAGAATCTGATATAATATGCGAAATTTATGTAAAGAATCTGAAAGATATGGAGTTGTTAATACGCCAGATCAAAACAAAGTTCCCAGGCGTCATAGACCAGTACATCTTCCCTGTTTACGATTATCTCTTCGTCCGGACGCTGCCTAATGTAGTTTCAGACGTGGTAAAATAAAACTACTGTTTGTCCTACAATCAAATAGCTACTGCACCAACGAAAATCAGTAAAACAGCAACATTACCTGTCCTTCTTTCTTTTGCCCAGAGCTATCAGAAATTCCCTGTTCTTCCTTATCACTTCTTCAGTAGCCTTTTCCCATGAAAACTTACTCATCCAACCACTATTCAAGTCAATACCCAAATCTTCTCTCATAATCCTTATGGTCAAACCATTCCAGTATGATTGCCATTATCATGACCTCGTCCTTGGCTATTGTATAAATCAGCCGCCAGGCATTTGGCAGGTCGTATTTCCATAAATTGTCCACTTTGTATTTCTTCACATATTCCTTTGGCCAGAACTTCCTTGGAATTTTTGTCCCGCTTTCCGGGCTCTTTTTCAAGTCGTCCGTAGCTCTCTCAAGGAAAGTGAAAAGTTTCGGGTCCTCCTGCTTGGCTTTTTCATATTCCTTTCTGGTCTTTTCGTCTACGAATCCCACAAATATGTCGGTCATTTGAGAATCAGCCCTTTTTGCGTAATCTTTTTTATCAGTTCCGGATTCCAGACCCAGACTATTCGCCCGTCCTTGCCTATTATTATCTTGTTCAGGTTAATCAGATAATCCAGTATCATGGAGAATGTCTGGTACATTACCTTCTTTGGCAACGCTTTCCATAGTTCCGTCTTGGTCGGGTAGTACTTCAATTTTCGTATTGTCTCTTCTACCATTATCACCGTGTCAAGTCTCGGGTAGTGCAATATGTCATTTTTCATCATTTATATAAGTTTATATAAGTATTTAAACTTAGCATATGCTATTCAATGTATGAGCGCGTCAAACAACAAAGAGAAATTCAAATCTCTTTCGAAAGAGGTGTCAGAGAAATTCAATAAACAGAAAATCAAGAAAAGAGATGTCGAAGAAGCTGTCAAATGGTCAAGACGGAAATAATAGTAAACATTTCTTTTAATACGTTATCTCCATATTTATCTGGAGACAAAAGCCAAGAGGTACAACGATTAACGCGATAAAAGTATAATTTAAATAGACTATTGTTTTGAAGGTATAGTTATGAAGATTGAAGTGAAAAGCGAGAATTATAACAAGTTCCTTAAGAGAAAGGAACTTCGGCTAGATATAGTTCACCCAGAGGAATCCACGCCAGCTATGGCGGTTGTTCAGCAGTACATAGCAAAGGAAAAAAGCGTGCCTGTGGAAAAGACAGAAATAATAGAAATTATCTCATCAAGAGGCTCGCCTACTTCAAAATGCCTTGCTTTCCTGTGGGACGAGAAAATAGTCAAGGACCTTTCAAAAAAAGAAGAGCCAAAAGAGCCAGCGCAATAGGAGTTGAATAATTAACATGAGAAAAGTAGAACTTGCACCCGTGGTAGAGGAGAAGAAGCCGAAGAAGGAGAAGAAGTCGCAAAAGGAACGTCCTCATTCAAAGAAGAAGCACACAAAAGTAAAGATATGGAAGCTCTACGAACTAAAGGGTGGAACGCTTACAAGAAAGAATGAGCCATGCCCCCGATGTGGGCAGGGAACGTTTCTGGCAAAATACAAGACGCGCAAATACTGCGGCAAGTGCGGCTGGTCGACAATACAGAAAGAGTAATTATTTCTAGATGATTTATATGACATATTTGTTTGTTACAACAGATTCTGGCGAAGCGAGAGAATTAATTGAAGGTGTAAAATGGCCCAGATTCAGGTATCGTAATATTGACGTAAATGACGGCGAAAGACTAAAAAAAGTGTAGGATTCAGCCCGATGTGTTCTGTTGAATTAGGCGATCTTCCAGAAAGAGAATTTGAAGCAATCGTAGCGAGATTGGTCAAGGAAGGATTGTATGTAGCGTCATATACCAACGGCACAATCCAGAATATCACGCCTGAAATGTGTAACGAACGATGGACCGGTTCATATCGCAATTAACCATTTATACCGCTTACTTCAATTATTCTTTATGAAACGGTGTAAAAAGTGCAATGTGCCTCTGGAAGGCTTTCTTTACAATCATTTTATCAGCAAAATTTTATATCTGAAGCCTTCCAGAAAAAAGAAAGGATATTGCAATCATTGTGAGAATAAAGTTTAGTGATTTGTCATGATAGATTTCTTCAAAAACGGCAAGTTTTATGTTTGGAAGGAAGTTTTCGCTGTAGTTAAATCAAAAAAACCTCTAGCAGATGCTTTCGCAGTCATTCAGGATAAAAACGAAACAACGGTTATAATTGACCAGTCTAAAATCATTGAGGATGTAATAGAAATAGAAAAAGACTGGAAAATCCTAACATTTGAAATGGTTTTGCCGTTCGGGCTTGTCGGATTCCTGGCAGCTATCAGCGGTGCGCTTGCAGACGAGGGCATAAGCATTTTCGTGATGTCTGCTTATTCTACGGATCATATACTTGTAAAAGAAAAAGATCTGCCTAAAGCGATAAGCAAATTAAAGACTCTTGGACTTTCAACCATACAGTAAGCTTAGAGATTTATACCATCCATCATATAGTTAATCATGCAAAAACTTATTTGCTTTGATTTCGACGATGTTCTCGTAAACAATAAAATGGTGTTCAAGCTGCCTCTCATAGGCCACAAGTTGCGCACCTTTGAGCTTGGTGCACAATTCATCGAAGGCAATCTCGATCCGAAAAAATTCAACGCCTTCGTGGGCGAGGTCATGAAACAGGTGAATGGTGTTCATATAGACCATGTAATGAAACTTCTTCTTCACATGCGCCTGCAAAAAGGTGCAAGAGAGACCCTTGCTAGGCTGAAAAATAACAGATATAAAATTGTCATAGTCAGCACCAACGACGAGACATTTATCAGAAGATTTCTTGAAAAACATCACCTACAGAAATATGTTTCCCACATATATGCAGCGCGCTTTGGCTTGAAAAACGGCATTATGACCGGAAAAATATACGGTGATGTAATCAAAACGGAAAAGGTGGGTATAGTGCCACGACTGGAGAAAATATACAAAATAAAAAGAAGTGAAATAGTCTATGTAGGTGACGGACTTACGGACCTGCCTATTATAGAACGAGTTGGCTATGGAATTCTGTTTAATCCCAATGTCATCACGAAGATGGAGATTTTCACAAATAAACAACTAAAAAAAATGGAGAATACAAAGAGGCTATTTCTTGCAGAAGGAAAGGACTTGAGATGTGTTCTTGATTTTGTGCCAGCGTGAGTATTACGTTTATCTTTTAAGCTCTTTTATTATGTTAAATAAATGCCAATAATTGGAATAATGAGATATGGCAGCAATGACGATTTCTGGTTTGTAGCAGAATCATGTGACAATAGAATTTACCAAAATGTTACAGTTTACGAGATTTATCCGGATGCTGGCGCACCTCAAGTGGATGCAACCAAATATCCTTCAGCAATACTGGAAAGAGAAGACAAAATATTATCACTGCCAAATGGCCAGACTGTTTTTGACAGCAACCGCTACGGACGAGAGTCAATACAGTTGTTCGAAATAGATGGGGAAACTTATAAGAGAATTTTTTGTCATGAGTATGACAGTGATTTTGGATCAGTATCATCTTCGGTAATGTCTGTGGGAGTTCCTGTACAGAAAGACGTTTTTGATAGCTGGGTTGAAGCTGTTAGATTTGTACGTGAACAATGCCCGCTTGAGCCTCCATACCTAGAATATTTAGAACTCGTAAAAGCTGCAAGAAAAAATGGTTTCAACAGATCCGAAGTAAATTATCCAACATAGGACTGCTTGGTGACGGCCTTTGCGGCTGGGCCCTTTGTGCGCATTCTTTCAAAGTGGTCTTTGTACTGCTTCCATGCCCTTTTGCCTACTTCGCCGCGGAGCAGCTTCACAATTACCATGCGCGGTCCTGTCTGAGTTGCCGTGTAATCCACCAAAACAATGTCATCTTTTTTTATCGACTTGCTAAGATGAAAGTCTATTCCAACGGTTATGAGATTCTCGTCCCACATGTCGAGCATTGCCTGAGCGTTGCTGTCAAAGGTAACTATGTTTTTATCCTCGCTGGAGAACACTTCAATTACTTTTCCTATATGATACATATTCAATCAGCGTAACTTTGTGGAAAAAGCTTATAAAGTCACTGAGCTCTATTCCATCATGATATGCCTTGGTATTGAGTCAACAGCACACACTTTTTCTGTTGGTATAATAAATGGCGACAAAATCATCGCAAATGTGCGTGACATGTATGTTCCGGAGAAAGGCGGCATAAATCCACTGGACGCAAAGGAACACCATGTAAAATTAAAAGAAAAAATACTGGATAGGGCATTGGCGGACGCAAAAATTCAGATAGAGGATGTCGAATTATTTGCTTACTCTGCTGGTCCTGGATTGCCACCGTGTCTTAAGGTGGGTGCCCAATTCGCAGAGGAAATAGCAAAAAACAAGCCGCTCATGGCAGTGAATCATGGCGTGGCACACATAGAAATTGGCAAATTAATGTGCGGCTGCAATGATCCCATAGCCGTTTACGTATCAGGCGGCAACACACAAGTCATAGGCTATGCGTCAGGTCGTTATCGTGTTTTCGGTGAAACGCAGGATATACCCATAGGCAATGCCATAGATGTTTTCATCAGAGAAACTTATGGAAAAGACAAGAAAGCAGAAACGTTCGGCGGACCCGCTATGGAGAAACTTGCGGAAGGTAGCAAATACATAGAACTGCCCTATGTAGTCAAAGGTATGGATCTTTCTTTTACAGGAATTACAACAGCAGCTATACAAAAATGGAGTAAGGCGTCGCATGAAATGCGTCCTACAATACTTCGTGATTTGTGTTTCTCTTTCCAGGAAACCTGCTATGCCATGCTAACAGAAGTCACGGAACGCGCTTTGGCTCATACGAGCAAAAATGAAGTCTTATTGGTCGGCGGTGTCGCTGCTAGCAAACGTTTTCGTGAGATGATTGAAATCATGTGTCAAGAAAGAGAAGCGAAAGCATATACATGCCCTATTGAGTATAGTGGAGATAATGGCGTAAATATTGCGTGGACTGGGCTGCTAATGCATCGTGCAGGCGTAAAGCCTATCAAAAAAGTCGATTACAATTCACTGTGGCGGACAGATCAGGCAGAAATAAAGTGGATGAAATAATATGGCGGAAATAATAAAAATAAGCGATAAAAAAGCCCTAACCAGAGCAGCAAGTGTTCTTAGCAAAGGCGGTATCATAATTTATCCGACGGAAACAATCTACGGCATCGGCGCTGATGCGACTAATGACAAAGCGGTAGGTAAGATAATGCGAATAAAGAAGCGCACTAAATCAAAACACATTCTTATTGCTTTTTCCGATGTAAAGATGGCGAAAAAATATCTTGTGATAACAAAAAAGGCGGAAAAACTCACTGAAGCATTCATGCCGGGACCGCTTTCGTTGATTGTCGAAACTAAAAAAGAAAAAAGACACGTGGGATTCCGAATACCAGACAACAAATTTGTTCTAAGTTTGATAAGAAAGCTTGGAAAACCTATTACTTCGACTTCTGCTAATATTTCCGGCAGCGAAAACCTCTACAAAATAAAAGATATCATAAAATTATTTGACAAAAAGATTGACATGATAATTGACGCAGGAAACATACCAAAGAGAAAAGCGTCAACACTTTTTGACACAATAGAAGGCAAAATAATTCGCGAGGGACCTATTTCTGAGAAGAAAATACACGACGTGCTGAAAGGTTAAGAACATTGTTTTATATGTTGTTAATATGGATGTACTTAATTCGTGTATAAAATCTGCCATTGCAGGTGGAAAAGCAATTGAAAATTTTAAGCCGAAAGGCATTAAGGCAAAAGCCGACAAGTATGTTGGAAGCCACGCAATAGTCACGGATGCCGATTTCTTATCGCAGAAAGCTATTCTTAAGGAATTGGCTAAAGACAAAGAAGTGTTTTTTATAACAGAAGAAATCGTAAAAGGTGACATAGCTAAACGTATTGTAAAAAGCACCGACCTGAATAAAATGAAAAGCTCGCGGGTTTACATAATAGACGAGTTGGATGGCTCAAGCAGTTTCAATGCTGGTCACTATGAATGGTCTGTTTCTGTTGGGTGCGTAGAAAAATTGCAACATATCGCAGGCGCTGTCTTTGCTCCAAAACTAGACATGTTGTTCAATGCTGCAAAAGGAAAAGGAACTTTCCTGCACAATGGTAAAAAAAGCAAATGCCAAGTTTCTGACAGTTCTCTAAAAGATGCTTACGTAATATTCGGTCCTGATAATTTTCTTACAAAATATCCTGTTCACAACAAGTTATTGACAAAACTGGGCGATGTGACAAGGACAATAAATGCCAACGGGTCCTGTGCGCTTGCATTGGGCCTTGTAGCCTGTGGCAAAGCAGATGCGCTTGTTCAACCGTTACAAAGTCCGTGGGACTGGGCTGCTGGAAAGTTGCTGGTGGAAGAGGCTGGCGGGGTTCTGCTTTTCTATGAAATGGACAAAGGTCAGATAATTCCTATAAAGCATCTTGAGCCAAGTCATTATAATTCTGACAAACGGTCTGTTGGTTTTGTAGCCGGGAACAAAAAAATTGCAGAAGAAATAATGAAAGTGCTTCTTTCCATCAAAGCATAGAACACAATTTTCTTGTGGAATGACTGCCATATTTTTTGAATTTTATAATTTTTATTTTGTGCTCTTTGACATAGTCTTCTGTGCCTTCTGGCAGCTTCTGATCATATCCTAGTACAATAACATTTGGCTTGTATTTTTTCAGAACAAGGACAAAACTTTTTGGCGAGCCGATTACTATCTTGTCGGCGATGCCGAGTTTTTCTAGCGTGGCTTTTCTTTTTCCTGATTTAACTGCGTAGGGTTTTTTGTTGTGTTTGTCGTTAGCTAGCACGACTACAAGATAGCCGAGCTTCTTTGCTCTGCATAGGAGCCAGACGTGACCCGGGTGAATCTTGTTGAACTTGCCGCCTGTCAGAATAATTTTCATAATTAGAATTTGAACAGAAGAAATTAAAGGTAATTCACCGTGGGTGTTTGTGTCCCCATTTCTCCAAAGCTTGTCTTAATTCAATGTGCTTCTTTGCATACTCCTCTAGAGATGTGTGAACCATGTGTGCTTCTATTGCCTGCATGGCTGCTTTTGCACCGGCGCGTGTTCCCTTTGGATGGCCGTGGATGCCTCCGGAAACCAGAAGGAGAATATCATATCCAAGAATATCAAAAATCTCGGGGAGCAGGCCGGGGTGAACGCCGCCTGACGATGTCGGAAGCACAGGCTTTATGTGGTTCCATTTCTGGTTCAATAATGGGAATTCGTGTCCGGTTTTTTCTCCTCTCAGAACTCTTGCAGTCAGCTCCTTTTCAAGGTTCATAACCTCGCCTTTCGTTCCCACGAGCTTGCCAACCACGGTGCCTATATGCAGCTGATCCACTCCTATCAGCCGCATCATCTTCGCTAGGAAAAGCATGCTTATACCGTGTTTAGGGTTACGGTCAAAGGAAGCGTGCATGGCGCGATGGGCATGTATTGCCAGATGATAATCCTGACAAATTTCTCGAAGTGTCTGCACACCTGCCGCGCCGCATGTAACGACATCTATCATGGCATATTCCCATCCAAGATCGTGCAGCATCCTTGCGCGTTTTATCATCACATCGGTTGGTCCGGTTATGTTAAGCAACGCGGATTTGCGATCACCGGTCTCTTTTTCAGCTTTGTCTCTCATCTTTGCACAAAGCATTATTCGCTCCTCGAATTTGTTGAATGATGTACTTGTCAGGTTCTCGTCATCCTTCAGCAACTCGAAGCCTCCCATCCATGTCTCATATCCGACCTCCGCGTGTTCACGAGCGGAAAAACCGATTTTCGGCTTGGGCACCGCTCCGGTTATTGGTCGCTTCTTCACTTTGAGCAGCTTTCTCAGGCCGTCGATGCCGAATTGCGGGCCGCGAAAATGTCTTATGTAAGCTTGTGGAAGAGAAACGTCAACAAGCCTCAAGTTGTCAAGAGCTTTCATTCCGAAGATATTGCCGGCTATCCCGCTCAACAGCTGCGGCACATTTCCGGGATCCCAAAGGTCAATCGGGTAAGCGACCTTTGCATAATGACCGCCGCCTGATTTTTCTATCTCAAAAGCAGTTGCCATAGTTCCCTTGATGCGTTTTGGCATCCTCGCTAGCGTCGTCCACGTGCCCGCGCTGCTCTCGGATGCGATTCGTCCGACTGCTTCTTTGACCGAAATCCCTTTGGCAGGCTCGAAATAGAACAAACACTTCAGGTCTGTTTTATTTGGCCGGTAGCTTGTATTGACAAAATCAGTGTACCACTCGAATGGCATAATTATATCTAATGACGATGGTTAATAAAGATTTTTCGTATTATATGCAATTGCTAGTGCAAGCAGCAGCGAGCCAAATTTTATAGTTTCTTTTTCCATTGAGGGTTTTTCTTTTTCAAAAAAAAGGCTCACTCGTGCCCGAAGACAGCAATAATATGCGACTTGCCAGTCTTCTCGACTCGCACGAAGCCGAAGCGCTCGAACTGCACGACAGAGCCTGGCTTGACTTTTGCCAGATTTGTTTCGGCGTAGCCCTTTATTTCGCCTCTTGCCATCATTACTCTGACTGAGAGGTGTTTGGCAGGAACCCACTGGATCTTTGGAACAGCTTTCAATTCAGTTCCTGTGAATTCGGAGATGTTGCCTAACTTGATATTGCAAAGGTCCTTGAGGCGCACCTCCAGACCTTTGTAGGCTTCAAAGTCCTTGTCGTCGATGAAGAAAGTATTGCTCAGGGCAAAGGTACGAAAACCGTGTTTCTCTTCAGGATGCAATGGCACGCTTGCCTTCTTCAGCTTCATGCCCTTTACGGTTATTCTTTTTGGATTTGGTATGAAGAAATAACGGTCAGATGTCCGGTCTATGATCTTCCGGTTGTAGGCTGACAAATTTTCGAAGGATATCGTAATATCTGATGGCTTGGGACCTATATCAATTATTATCTGTCTCAATGCTTCTGGCTGGAAGCCGCGACGACGCAGCGATTGCAACGTACCGAGTTTCGGATCGTCCCAGCCGCTGAATTTCTTGCGGGCTATACCTTCCCGTATCTGGCTTTTGCTGAGCACCATGTCATTCATGGACAGGCGACCCAGCGTCACCACGACAGGATAATTCCAGCCGAGATGCTGATAGAGATAGCGCTGCTTGACCTCATTGGTGCTGTGTTCCTGGCCACGGAATATATGTGTGACGTTAAGCAGATGATCGTCTATGGCAGAAGCAAAATTATAAAGCGGCCAGACATGCCTTTTTACAAGAGGATGCTTGGGCTTGTCGACTATGCGGAAGGCAGGCCACTCACGCACAGCCGGGTTTTTTGCCTCCAGATCGGTCTTTATGCGCAAGACTGCCTGACCTTCTTTATAACTGTGGGAAAGTATTTTTTTCCATTTGCGCATATTTGTCTTGGAGTCATTGCGGCGGCAGGGACAGGCGCGGCTGGCGTTCTTGAGCTTTTTCCATTCCGGGCCGCAGTTGCATACATAGGCTGCGTTAATCTGTATTAGCTTTTCTGCCATCTTGTAATATATGCTCAGGCGCCGGGAGGCGACAATTTCCTGATGAACTTTTATCTTGAGCCATTTCAAATCATCACGTATCCACTTGTAAAACCTCTTTTCAGGTATTTTTATCTTTGGGTCTGTATCATCAAAACGCAGTATGAATTTCCCGCCATACTTCTTGGCATATTCATCGCAGAGAAGAGCAGGCCGGGAATTTCCGACGTGAATAGCACCATCAGGGTTCGGAGCAAACCGCACCACAAACTTGTCCCTGCCCAGGTCAAGATCAGGCAAACCCTTTCTCTCCATACGTTTTATCGGCGTATAGCCGCCCATCTTATCCAGTTCGGAGCGCTGCTGCGCCACGCTCAGCCGGTTTATTTCTTCAACAGCCCGAGCTATGTCCCCGGATAGCTGCTGCACCCGGGAACGCATGTCAGGAAATTCCGATAGCAATTTCCCAAGGACGCTTTTAGCCTGTGCCACACCGTCGTGTTCAAGAGCATTGATTAATGTATACTTCTTTATCAAATCATCCAAGAATAAACACCTTACTATTCTATGGTCGGCGGTAGATTTAAAGGTTAACAAAAAAATGCTGATAATGCGCTTTTACTATGAAAAAATGGTCTTTGAGGTACCGGAAAGCGTCTATTATCCGATGGAAGACTCGCTGCTACTCGCGAAAGCCGTAGAAAACCTCAAATTAAAGGGTAAGAAAGTGCTTGAGATCGGCTGTGGGTCTGGTTTTCTTTCGATACTAGCAGCAAAAGCGGGGGCGCTGGTCACAGCTGTTGATATTAATCCAGCGGCTGTAAAAGTCACTAAAGAAAATGCCAAGGCGAGTAAGATTACTCTAAACGCCTTTGAATCTGGCCTTTTTTCAAATGTGACCGGCAGTTTTGATTTAATTATTTTTAACCCGCCTTATCTGCCAGTGGAAGAAGATGAGGACGATCTTACTTATGCCGGCGGTGCTACAGGAAGAGATGTTATAGAAAG
>Ga0209211_10003380_pt1 | contig 26078 bp, 19 predicted proteins | sample RifGroA2_FD_183992 | JGI IMG/M metagenome (GOLD analysis project Ga0209211, IMG submission 183992) | Groundwater microbial communities from Rifle, Colorado, USA - Groundwater A2 (SPAdes) (version 2) | ecosystem: Environmental > Aquatic > Deep subsurface > Groundwater | place: Rifle, Colorado...
AAAAAATGGCATGCATAGGATTAAAATCCCGGTAAGGCTTGGCTATATAATGGATTCTGCCGAAAAGATAATTGACAGGCAGATTAAGGATATTGACAAGGTTGATTTGAGCTATCTTTCAAGTTTTGACTTTTCCGCTTCGGCTGTAATGACTGACAATGAAGAGGTTTTGTATAAGATAGTTGACATAAAATCAAATATTGATTCAGAGCCTTATACCTTCCTCTTTGCGGAGAAATACAGCCTTAAGGACAGCGGCTTCAATTATGCGCCAAGGCTTTCTTTCATAGGCGATGTCAAGGCTTCAGTCGGGCAGCCTGTTTCAATTAAGGCCAATGCCACAGACATAAATGATGATGTCTTGAAGTTTTCCAGCAGTTCGGACTTGTTTGACATAAGCGAGCAGGGCGACATCCAATTCACGCCAAATAGCGAAAGCAGAGGCATGCATTTCGCGACAATAATTGTAGAAGATTCCAAAGGCATGAAGGACATGCAGGTAATGAAGATAGAGGTAGTATGATATCAAAGAGATTATTTGCAGTCTTTATTGCAATTCTTGTTAGCATGAGTTCTATTAGTGTTGTGTTTGCGGAAGAAGGAGATGAGCTTAAACCTGATAATCCTGAATATTATAAACAAAAAAACCCAAATGAATGGGATTATGCAAAAATTGAGTTTGATAAAGTGCCCATTGATAAGTATAATCAAATTGATTGGGCTAAGGTTCCTGATGATAAGTTAAAAGAGATAAAAAAACCAGAGGCCTTAAATCCAGATACTCTTCAGAAGATGGGCGATAAGGCTGGCAAATTAGATTCCAATGTTCTAAATAGAGCCCTGCAGAACAATCATGCTGGAGGAGAGTTCATTGGTGCGGCTCCTCCAAGTTTTAGGTACGGTAAAGATGGAGACACAGTAGTGTTAACCACCAATAATGGCCCTGTTAAATTGCCTGCTGATATAAACCAGAAGCCTGCTTCTTACCTAGTGGAATTTTTGCCTAATGGGGATATACTGGTCACAAATATCGGTAAAGATGCTAATCCTAAAAAATTATCAATGAACGGAAACGAGGTTTTGATATATAGTGGAGGAACTGCCCGCATGGGAGATGGCAAGCTCGTTTTGTCTGAGGGAGCTTCTATGCCAATCAACTCCTTGGCAGGAGTATTGGGGATGAAACTAGAAGTATCGAAAGGGACTGTTACAGTCGAAACAGATAGAAACAATCCAAACGAGATTACCAGGGCATCAGGGACTGGTAATTATCATCTTATTCAGGCAAAAGCAGAAACGACAGAAACAACTATAATTAAAGGGGATTTTGACTGGAGAGTAAAGGATAACAGTCTTCGTTTAAATGATGGCGCGTCTGCATTAACCATCACTGAGCGGCAAAATGCCCTGCCAATAATTGTGATGGCAGAGGCAGAGAAGAGAAGTTCTTTGGATATAAACTTTGTCACAGAAAATGTAAGGTCAAATCCGCCGCCTGAAAAAAAAGAAGGGATGCCCACTCCTAGCATACTTTACCTAAACCGGGACACAGGGGAAGGAATGCTTTATGGTTCAGGAAAAGCAGGTTTTGTCAGCGGTTTAACCGGAGATGTCAAAGAAGCCAGCGATGCAGACAAAAATAAAGTCTCGCTTTACATGACTACTATAGAGAATGCTTATGGGGGAGAAGCTTATTTCAACCCGAATGTTGGAAAAGGAGTAAATCCCGTAATTCTCATTACAAAGACTGATTTTACTAAAGTAACTACAGATGTTGAAAGGGCCAGGTTCCCAATAAAGCACACTTTTGAGATTAAGGGTGGAAATGTTTTCACAAGCAAAGCTAACAATGGAGCAGAAGGGGGCTGGGGCTCGTTCGGAGGAAATTGGTACGGTTTCATTGATTTTGCCAAGAATGCTTTTAAGAATTCAAACTTTGTTTCCAATGAGAGATTGCTGCCGGTAATACAGCTTGTCGAATCCGGCGGCATACCTGGGTCAGGAGCAGTTTCTGATGTGAACAAATACATTGCATCCCAATCTGCAGGCAGCCTTACAATGGTTCCGACAGCCCAGGGGTATAATATGATACTTCCGGATTACAAGAGGAGTATCCTGACAGGAGTGAATAATGAGGGTATAGACGCGTCCATTCTGGAAAAGCCAACTTTCGGAGAAAACCCTATTCTCAAGGAACAGGCAAGGTTGGCAAGTATGCTAGGGCAGCCTGCAACACCCGGAGGAATTGAAGGTGCAAGTGTTCAAGCTGGAGCTGCGGAAACAGGCATAACTGATGAGAGTACTGTAACTAATTTATTGAAGTTACTTCCAAATAAGCCAGATAGTCCATTGCCAGGAAACCCTGCTGATTGGAAAGTGGTCGACGGGAACCTTGTATGCAATAATGATAAAGGATGCCTGATAGAAGGAGGTGGTGGAGGTATTCCTTATACAAAAGGAGACACAATAAACATACCAAGTAAAACTGTAACCAGCGCTTCCGGTCAACAGCAGAGTGAGACTCTAGTAGGGGATATGGAAGGCAGCCCGGCTCGTGAGTATGGAGATTCCACAAAACCACCAGCTGCGCAGACAGCAATTCAAAAACAAGGAAAGGCAGCGGCTCCGGCTACAAGACAGCCATCAACTTCTCCTGTACCCATTAGCTATGAATCCGAATCTTTGGAAGATTTGAGACAATTGTTGGATGACTATGGAGCAGGAGATCCTGTTCAAACAGGCAGCGAGCAGCCAAAGATTCAGAAAGAAATAATAAAAAAGCTTGGAAGTGAAATGAGTCAGATAGAAGAAAACTATTTTGATCAGGAAGCGCTGCCTGATTCAGCAAACCAGAAATTGAACAAACTAAATTCAGAAAGGGTTGCCATAAGCAAGGAGCTTCTATTCAAGGCAGTGGAAGGTGGCTCTGTATTGGGGCTAAATAAGGGTTCAAGCGATAATGTCAAATACTTTAAGACTGTATGGAATGACATGGTTTTACAGAAAAAAATAGAAGGAGACTTGCTGGACGAGACATCGCCCATATTTGATGCGAAAACAAAGAAAGCTGTCGAAAGTCTTCAAAAAAAACTTGAGGTATCTGCCGGTGGGATATTAGGTCCAGAGACGGTAAAAAAATGGAGTGCTTCTGAAGAAAGTTTTAGAACTTTAACACAAGCTGGACAGGGTATTCCAGAGTCTAAAGAGGCTGTTAGTCCCAAAGATAAAAAAGCCGCTATATTGGTGCCAGCTGAAATCCAACAATCTGTAGCTTCCAAAACAACTGTAACAGTTCAGCCTCAGGAATCACTCACACCCATACTTCAAATCTCAGGAGTCAACATATTGGTTGATAGATTTGGGACAGCAAAGGCTAACATAAATGGGAAATTAGTTGATGTAGATATAAATGACGACGCTTCTGGTTTTACTTACTATGATGACCAGGGAAAAATTGTTTCAGTAACTGCCCCAACATCTGAAAATCTGCCGGCTGCACAGGCTCAAACAGTGCATAAGGTAGTATACGATTTAGGAGCAGACAATCCAATCATTGACGGAAAAGAGGCAATCCTTGTCGGCAGGCAGGGAGACAGCGATGTATACAAGATCGGAGACAAGCTGTTTTTAGTCAAAGACCAAACGACAAATGCAGTAGAAGTAAAAGAATCTAAGCTAAAAGATGGCAACACAGTCTATTATGATGCAGAAACACTTTCCTTATTGGAAGTAGTTACACCTCCTTCTCCTCAATCCAAGACTCATAGGGTTACTCAGGGCGAAACTTTAGCGGGAATAGCCCAAAAATATGGAAAAAATATGAAAGATTTGCTAGCGGCGAACCCATCAATAACCGATCCGAATAAGATTTTTATAGGTCAGGAAGTTGTAATCCCCTCATTTTCCGGATTTCCGCAGGACACAAGTAATGAAGTCTCAACTTCTTTGGCAAATACCAAGCCTTATTCGCAGTCCTCAATTTTAAGCGCTTTTAAAGCACTTGAAAAAGCACCTGATAATTCAGAAGAGCAGAAAATAGTTTTAAAAAAAATGTATGATATGATGAAGGCTAACAACGATCAGCGCTCTGCAGCACTGGTTGCATTAAGACTAGCCGAGTTTCCTGAATATACGGGCTTTTCCAAAGAAGCTAGGGATTTTTTTGTAGCCAAAGCTGAAAATACCCAAAATATGAATCATCCAGAATCCATGCTTTTAGCAGAGGATCTTAATAAAGCAGGAGAAAAAAGAAAAGCTTATGACGTTTTAGTAAGTTTAGTAGAAAGGGATAGTAATGCAGGTGCGTATGATAAAGCTGCAGAAGCAGCCCAGCAAGCTGAATCTATCTCGAAAGATATAAACATCAATTATGCAGTTTCTCCAGATTTATTTATTAAAGCTGCTAAAATTGCAGAAGATAAAGGCGATTTGTATGGCGCAAAATTTTATGCAGAAAAGAGTGGTAACATTGTGGAGGTAAAGAGACTTGAATCAAAAATACAAAATTCATTAGCTGAATTCAGCGGAAAAAATGTAGTATCAGTTGGTTTTAGTCCGAGATCAACAGATGAGCTTTCTAGGGAAATAGTTGCGGCAATTGAAGGGTTTATGAAAGGCCAGAATGGACCGCTTTATTTAGCTTCTGAGGAAAGATTGGGGATTGATATAGCACAATGCCCGGAAGTAGCTCATACATCATTGGCAGGTGTTGGAATTGACTTAAAGAATCTCATGACTCAGACCTATCATCAATCAGCAGATAAAAGCAAATGGGTTGGAAAGCCAAGTGATATTTATGATGGGAGGAATGAAGTGTTCTTCCAAAGGACCTTGAATTTAGAGCAGACCTTTAGGGAATTGGGGACATGGACTTCAGGATCAAGCGGCATAAAACCAGGGGCTGTAGCAATTCTTGATTTTTATGATAAGGACAGGCATACTGTAGTTGTAACAAAAGTAGACGAGAGAACAGGAGAAATCCTAGAAGGATATATGAGGGATCCTTTTGATAGGTCATCTCATGCCATGATCGTGGATTTTCAGGTATGGGAAAAAAAAGCATTTGACCCTTCAACCTCTTATACTAGAAACTATAAAGGTATAAGGGGATATGGTATAGTTCCAGGCTCTGTAACCGGAGTTAATGTTGCAAAAAGATAAACCATATATGCTATTTATGCTACATGATTTAAAAACAAGTTATAAACAATATATCCCCAATATTTCTATTACAAATAACAGATTACCATTAAAACATCTGTTACAAATATTAGATAATTATTCTGAAATAAATTATAGAAAAACTGTATATAAAATCTTAATTTCTGTAAACTTTAACAGAAAAATATATAAAGCAGTATATAAATTATTAGCTTAATGGATAAGGAATTAAAGCAAAATATGCTTGTTTTCTATACTTTGAAATATCTTCCTCAAAAAGAAAAAGTCAAAGTTCTTAGAGAACTGCAGGGCTATAATGAAAGAAAATACGGCAAGCAGTATGAACATAAAGGTTTAGTCCAGAAATCAAGTGCGGAAAAGCTTGGCTCTAATGTCATTCTTGTTCCTATACAAAGTTTTGTTGAATTCCAGAATTTTTTCTCGAAAAATAATGTAAGAATAGAAGTTAAAGAGGTATGGATAAGATGAGCAGGAAAGCGCAGGCAACTATATTCATGATAATCGGCCTCATTATTTTAATCGGAGGAATTTCATTTTTTTACCTGAGGCAGAAAACTTTGGAAACGCCGGTAGAACAAAAAGCTGAGGAGTTCAAGCCAGAGTTTGAAGTGCAAAGCCAATTAAAGGATTATGTTGATGCCTGCATACAGCAGCAGGTGCTGCAGGGCCTGGAAATAATAAGGCTGCAAGGCGGCTATATAAACATTCCTGATGATGCAATAACCTTGACCGTTAAAGATAAAAATAATCTGCAGATAAAAGATGTTGATGGAAACAAAAGAGTTGTTGTTGATGCCAATGGCGAAGGAAACAAGGTGCCTTACTGGCTTACAAAAGACAGTCTTGACATACCCTCATTGGATTTGATAAAAAGCGAATTGGCAGGCTATGTTACCGGGGAATTAGGCAAATGCGTAAAAGACTTCAGGCCTTTCCGTGAGCAAAGGTTCAATGTGACTTACGGAAGGATAGGCACTGAAGTGGAGATGGAAAAAGCCGTTGCAGTCAGGGTAAGGTTTCCGATAAGCATGGAGAGGGAAAATATAAAATTTGACATCAGCGATTTTGTATACACCCTGCCGATAGATATGGCTTCAATTTACGCGCTTTCCTCTGATTTGGCAGTCAATGAGCATTTCAACGCTTATCTTGAAGGCCATGCAAAGGACCTTATCTCGCTTTACTCGGGCATCGATGAAAAAAAATTGCCTCCGTTTTCCCAGTCTTTGACAAATTTTAATTGCGATTCAGTAAGCTGGAGCAAGGCTTCTGTCAAAAGCATGCTCAAGCAGATTTTTGAGAAAAACATCATTTACCTTAAAATTAAAAACACGGATTTCATAAAGATTGTTTCTCAAAACCCGAGCATGCAGGGCGTTTATGACAGCTTTATTTACGAGCTGTTCGACACAAATTTCAGCGGCTTAAGCGCGAATTTTTCCTACAGGCCTGAGTGGGAATTCATAAGCTATGACATAAAGCCTAATTTTGGCGATTTATTGCAGCCTCTGAGAGCAATGCAAAACCGCGTTCCATTGATTCCACCAATCTGCATTTTTGAATACGAGTTCAAGTACACCATAGACATGCCTGTTTTGGCTGAGGTTAACTCATTAAGCTCGGCGCTGATAAAGCCGGAAAGCAATGTTTATTTTGACGGAAGGGGCTTTAATTTCCAGTTTGCTATGGACTCATTTTTATGCGGCAACCAGGAGAGGGAATGCACAGGAAGGCTTAATGAGGGTTTGAGCGCAAATGCAGCAGGCCCTGATGTTCCTGCATTGCCCAAAACTCTTTTTTGCAGCGAGGAGCAAAAGACAAGCGAGGAAATAACCATAACAACCCTGGACTGGAGTACAAAACAGGCTATTGCTAACATCCCTGTATATTATTACTGCGGAAGCGACAATAACAACTGCTTTATGGGCCAAACTGATGCCGCAGGCACTCTCACAACAAAATTCCCAAAATGCATCAACGGCTTTATTCACATGTATAAGCAGGGCTATGGCCAGCTGGCAGAGCTTTTGACAGTCTATAACGAGCCTGCAAGGGCCATTGCTTATGAGATAGACCGGCTTAAAGAAGTTTCAATTGAACTTAAGAAAATTTACATTCCTGATTATGTTAAAAATTATTATGAAACAAGGGATTTAAGCTTTGGAAATTCTATCAGGGATTTATCTCCCGGAGAAAACGCAATTATGTCCATACTGGGCCCGCAGCAGAACATATATTTTTACCCTGATCCTGAGAGCAGAAAAATAGAGCTTGGCAGCGGAAGCTTTAGCCTCAATATAGTGCTTAATGGAAATGTTTCAATACAGCCCAAGCAAATTCAGGGGCAGACCCTTAACGGGTTTAAGGGAAAACAGATCTTTGGCGTGACAAACCTTGGCTGGAATATTGCAAAAGGCCGGGTAAAGGACAAAGTAACTTTCTTTGCATTGTCGGATTTTGATTCCTCTAACTTAAATCCCGGAACATGGGACGATATTTTGGATCCTATTTTAAGGGACGACGGAAATTTGTCTGCAGAGCTGCTTTACCAGTGCAGCAGAAACCCCGCAGATGACAGCTGCATCTATGCAAGCTGCAGTTTTGTTGCTATAGACGGCACAAACAGCATGGATTTTGCTGTTGCCGAAGATTCGTGCCAGAAAGTTGAGAAAGTTGAAATAACAAAAGAGCAATACTCACAATTCATTCAACCGCAATTTAGCTGAAAATGAGCAAAAAAATATCCAGGGAAATGTACTTGAGATTTACAGCAGCATTCATAATTGCATTAGTACTTACAACTCCTTTTTATTTGTCAAGCACAATCGCATTAATTGATGAAAGCAATCCTTTGCAGCAATATAATAAGGAAAATATCATTAAAACTTCTTTGGATTCTGTTACAGGAGCGCAGACAGCATCTCCTTCCTATTCCCTTCCTGATCCTGCGCAGGCATGCATAGAAAAAAATGAAAAAACGCATGCTTTGGTTGAGCTTCTTGATAATGATATCCTTAATGTTTTGGAGAGAATAATAAGGGTTTTGCATGCGATAAATTCCATCTGGGTTTCTTTTAAGGGAATATACAACAGCATGATTTTGCTTCTTTATACTCTTGCTAAAACAACTCCTTGTGATGGTGCATGTGAAAAAATAGCTAGAGATATGGAAGATAACAGGAATATTATAGAAAAACCATTCGGAACCGGAGGGCTTGCAAAACTCATGAATTACCTCGTATCATGCCAGCTGCCTGACGGCATTCCAAGCCTATGCGGAGTAACAGCCGAGCTTTCCGGAGGCAAAGTAAACATTGACCCTTTCGCTAACATCTACACTGCAGTAGGCTGCCTTTGCCTGCCAGGCATATTGATTAATATGCGCAAGATGAAAACAATCTACCAGACATATAACTGCTGTGTTGAGCAGGCATGCCAAAGCGGAGTTAATGTCGATGTATGCGACCAGAAGCTTGATGAGGCATTATGCATGTTCTGGGGCAAGGGCTCCATAATTCTGGGGCTTGCCAATGCCCTTATTTCTTCCCTAACATCTTTTATTTACCAGACTCTGCTTGCAAATTGGGTTAAGGAGCTGCCTCCGATAGCGGGAACTATAATAAGCATTGCAAGAATAGCATTTGAGGTAAAGAACCTTATAAACGGGATACAATATCTGGGAAAAACTTTCCGCGAGCCGAAATGCGAGGATTTGGGCTTTACAAGCATAAGCAAGAACATACAGAACCACAGGCCTATTGCACAAGTAAGATTGACAGACTCGAACAATGACAAAAGGATTGATGCTGCTGAGAAAAAAGTCGATAAAAAAAATGTTGAAAAAGAGGATGTGAAGAAAGAATTGGGAGACACAAATTACAAAAAAGTCGAAAATTTACTATTAGGGGCAAACTTAATAACACAACTTACAAGAACAACGATTGATAGAAATGGCAAATTAGCTTCTGAAAATGTCTGGGTTGCTACCACCACTGATGGGGAATTTGTTGTTGATAGGAATGGGGAACAAAAAAAATTTACAGATACAATAAAAGATACTTTTTTTAGTACAGCTATACCTGTTAGGGGTGTTACGAGCGGAAATTTCATGCAATTTAATGGCAAAATTTATGATAAATTTGGCATTGATGGCAAAGACTTTACTTTGCAAGATACTCTAACCAATGATAACATAATAATCCCCTTAATCCAGATGCCGGGAAAGGATTTCCAAATGGGGCCTTTTAATATGGTGGACTTCAAGAAAGTCGAAGGTGAAGGACCAAATGCAGTTTTCATTAAAAAAGATGATTCAAGAGTCAAGATAAACAAGGAATTTGCTCAAGGTTGGGTTGAGTATAAAGAAACAAAAGAAACATCAACAACAAACCATTATCAAAATAATTTAGGACTTTTAGTAACCGAAAAAAATAATATATTGACTTTAAAGGAAAAATCAAAAACTGCGACAATAGAGCTTCAAGGCGGCCTTCAAGCAAATCCAGAATTGCTCAATGCCTTGGCATCAGTGGGAATTTCCAACCTTGAAAATAGTAAGTTTAAGATGAAATTAGAAGCAAGCCAATATGTTCTTGATGGGGAAAAAACATTATTTGGGGGAACAGAGACAATAACAATTGCAAAAAATGGTCTTGTTACTGACCAACAAAGGGCGCCTGATTATACTATTACCATACAAAAAAAATTTGAAGGCTCTGCAATAAGCCCTCCGCAGGATACGACTGTAACAAGGGATGTGTGGAATACTGACTATGGGCAAATATCGGTGGATAAGGCTGAAATACAATACCCTCAAGAGCCTCAAAGGAAAGAAGAGAAATATTATTTAAAATCAGGCTCAGAGGCTCAGGTTACAATTGATGAAGAGCAATACAAGACTGTGCAAAACAATCCAGAAGAGTCAAAGGTTGCATATGATACTTTAGGCAAAGACTTTAGATACCAAGGGGATAATATAGTTGACATTGAAGGAAAAACTATTAGGTATTTTACAAATGGTAAAGATCCTGCAACAATTGATTATCGATCTGTACAAATAGGGAGTGATAACATATTTATTGAAACAGGAGTTGGAGCTGGAGTCCTCCAAAGGTTTGAATATGAAAGAGAAAAAGGGAAACTACAAGAGGCATTTATTTTTGATTTAAACGATTTTGAAGAAGCTCAACAGCTAAAAATAGAAAGGATACAGCAAGATAGTGGGCTATACGATCCAACAAAAGAACTGTTTTTGCTTGATTCCAGACACCTAGAAGGTACACCATACCAAAACATTGCCATAGACAGCCAAGGTAATTTTTATCAGTATAGTGGAGACGAGGCTTTAGGAACCTATTGGGATCCGATGGGAGATCAAGAGGTAAAGGAACTCAGTTCAAAATTAGGATATGTAAAGGATGTTTCGGAACTGGCAAAAAAATTCCAACAAAGGCAAGAACAAGGCTCACTTCAAAGAAAACAAGTTTCCCAATCCCTTGAAGACAGACAATTCTTGGAAAGTATGAAAAACCTTCAGGCAGCAGAGGCAGGCGTTTTGTTTGACCAGCTGGTAAAGAATTTAATCGGTGATGTTGTGCATGATGCGGTTGAGGATATGTGCAAAAAGGAGCAGAAGTCTTCCGAGCCTGCGTTCCAGTCGCCGTTAAGCTCGAATCCCAGCCCCAATGCATTGCCAACGCAATTTAACCCGGTAACAAACACAACAAACACAAACAACAACTGCGGCCAGTCTTCAGTTACAACACTAACAGCACAAGCATCAGCAGCAAATACCACTTCAAACTTCCTTTATCAGATATCCTATACTGTCACAGCCTGCAAGCAGGACTTGAGTTATAATATCCTCTTTAGAACACAGTCAGGCGCAGAGACGCTTATCACTGGAGGAACTATGAAAAAAGGAGACACAAAATCAGAAACAAAATCAATTAATTCTTCACTTTCCTTCAAGGATATCTGCATAAGCGTTAATGACAATTGGATAATAAACAACGGCACTGCATGCTTCCCGGTTGTTTCCTGACAATAAATGTCCATTAAAAACCGAAATATTTAAATAATTCCACTATTTTGGAATGATTATTCCTTAAAATTGGAAAAATGCTGACAAAAGAACACAAAATACTAGAAGTATTTGCTGAAAGACCATGGAAATCTCTGACATTCAGAGATGTTAAAAAATTATCCGGCAACAAATCAGATAACTATGTACATAAAACACTGAAACAATTCGTTGAACAAGAAATATTAAAGCAGCAAAAAGTAGGAAATAATATTTTATACTCAATAAACAATTCAGTTATTGCATTAAACACAGTTGGATTTATTTCAGAATACAAGGCAAGCAAGGCAACTTACCTGCCTCATAAGAATATCCAAAAAATTGTCGGTAAAATTAAGACCTCATTCTATATTTTATTAATAACTGGAAGCTATGCAAAAAAGCAGCAAAGTCCGACATCAGACATTGATATTGTTATAATCTGCGATGATAAGCAAAAGCCAAATGGCATATTATCCCAAATAAAACTTGAATCGGAATTAATGGCCCCGGAAGTGCATCCATATGTTTTCACACAATCCCAGTTTTATCAAATGCTTATAAGCAAAGAAGAGAATTATGGCAGGGAAACAGCAAGGAACAGCCTAATAATTACAGGCGGAAAACTATATTTTAAGATTCTTATGGGGGCAGTAGAAAATGGATTCAATGGTTAAAATATACTTAGACAGGTCTCTTAATGAATTATCCCAGGCGAAATTATTGTTTGCAATATCAAATGACAATGAAAAGAAACAGGAATTCCAGATTGAAGAAGAAATGACATTTTATAGCGGGGCAATTTCTCATGCGTATTATTCAATATTTTATTCTGCAAAAGCTATTCTCCTTACCAAAGGCATTAAAACAACAGCCCCGGAAGTTCATAAGAAAACGTATGAGGCATTTAAAGAAAAATTTGTTGATTCCGGCATAATTGATTCAGAGCTTTTAATGATTTATGAGAAGATGATTGTTAAGGCGGATGAGCTGCTTCAAATATTCAAAGATGAAAAATGGAAAAGAGGGCATTACACATATAAAACAATACCCCAAGCAAATAAAGGACCAGCTGAGGAATCAATAAATAATGCCTCTAAATTCATAAGGAATATCAAGATGATAATAGAAAAATGATTAACAAAAAACCGGCAATGCAAAAAAGTCAGAGACGAAGTCAGGTGCAAACAAGGTCACATCCCCAAACCAGTTCAGGGATATGCATATTAACGTGAATGACAATTCCATGGCGGCAATGGGTATTCATGCTTCCCCGTTGTTTCTTAAGTCAAGCTCAATAAAGTCTGGTTCAGCAGGGATTCATAGAAAGCGATATCCGTCTGGTTTAATTCTGAAAGCTGCTTCAATGAGTTGCAGCTCTGCTTCAAATATTGGTTAACAACCTTGTCGCAAACAGTATAATCCCTGAAATCAACAACAAAGTTCATGTAGCACGAGTCTTTCCTGCTGTCCTTGCTTACCTGCTCGCAGATTTCGCTTTTTTTCAAAACTCTTGCAGTATTTGAAAAGCAGATGTCCTTGGTTATCCCATCCTGGATTAGGGAGCAATAGCTTATGTCCGCTGAAATTTCGCCGACATTGTTGAAGCACAGGTCCCTTGAGGTCTGCAGCTCTAAAGTCTGGCATAAGCCCGCTGCTTTTTTCTTGTCACTCTTCGCAATTTCCTTTATTTTCTCCAAAGCCTCAAAAGATGTCAGGCCTTCAATCTCATTTCCTTTTGGCTTTTCAATTTCAAGCTTTAGAGGCTCTTTTATTTCCGGCTTTGGCTGCTCGACAGGAACCTCAGGCTCTTTAGGCGGAATTTCGGGCCCGGCTTGCGCAGTTTCGCCTTTTTCCACTTTAACCTGCAATGTTGCGACTGCCCTGTTTCCATTGTAAGTTGCGATTGTCCTCAAGACATAATTTCCGGGCTCAGAATCTTCAGGCACTTCAATTTTTGTCTGCTTTGAGCCGGAAGTTTCAATGCCCCTAGTTTCCTCCTTAAAATTAATGACTTTGCTTGTTTTTGCGCTTATCAGCTCGTGCCTCAGAAAAATGTCGTATCTTGCTCCTGAGCCTAGGTTCAGAATGTCAACGATAAAAGCTATCTCCTCTCCTTGCTTTGCTGTTGTCTTAACAGCCTCCAAATTTAAGTCCAGCAATTGCTGGGGCTGTTTTGACGATGTGAAATAGAAAATAACTCCTGTTGTTATTATTAACCCCAAAAAAACAGAAATCAAAGTTATTAAAGTCGCTGGCGAGAAATGGATAATATGCCTTACTTCCTTCGGCCTGTAAACCTCATTTATTGCCCCCTCAACATCACTTTCATCGTACCCGTAAGAAACAAGGTAGTTTTTTATTGTCTTTAGGTCAAAGCCTTTCTGCAATTGTTCCCTGATGTAAGAAGCCAGCCTATTAGCCATTATTTTTAATTTTTGATTTTATTATTTAAATATTGTGATGTTTGTACTAACTAACCTACAGTATTTTAATTTTTAATGTAGAATTAAACTGTTTTTCTTTATACTTATTTGCTTTTTTTTCTAGCCTTAGCAAATAATTGCCTATTCGATCTCTCCTGCCATGAACTATAGGGGATGTACGTCCCTTTTAATGTGGCCTCGTCTAGGCCAAGCGTTTTTGCTATAACATCATATCTCGGATTTCTTTCATTTAATACTTCATCAAAATAATCGCGTACCCTCCGCGCACTCAATACGGGAGTCGCCAACTCAGACATATATGCGCCGCTTAAATTCGCAAGAGCTATAGTTGTTTCTTGAGGCATTGTCCTTACGCCACTCTTAGACACAGGTGCAAATTTTGGAGTGCCTCCCACTCCTTGATTTACAGTTGCTAATGCATATGCGTTAAATGCAAAAAAGGCTAAATCTGATGCTTTCAGTTCACTATCATTTACACCTTGCAGCTTAGTGGCCAAATAAATATTAGCCCCATCGCTTCCCGAGCCTATTTCATAATGGCTTAATGAAAGTCCGATCACATTAAAAGGGTCTATGCGCATCTGGCGGACTTTTTTAGCTTTCTTATCATAGGCAACAATTATAAAAAATGTCATATTCCTAGTATCTTGCTTGTAAGCGTCAAATTTCTGTGTTGACTCCCTGACAGCCTGCTGCTCATACTGTTTTCTTTCACCTTCATTTGCGATTAGGCCTAACTTTTTCGCAATATGCTCTCTTTCAATTCTAGTCCAATCTTCGTCTGAAGAGTCGATAACCTTTTTGTAAGCTATAAAAGTCGAATTTGCAAATTCGTCTAAAGTTTTACCAATATTTCTCTGAAGATTGTTTATAACTTCGAGAACTAGGTTACTGCCACCAGTGCCGAATATAACTCCATGATAGTCTTTTCTTGAAAAAGTGCCCATCTTATCAACATTAGAATCGCTTTGCCTTCCCCAGCCAGATGCCCTGCTGTCAGTTATAATTGCAGCCTCAAGCCCGTTTGAAAGATATATCCCTACTGTCATACTATAAGCAAAAGATAGGTCTTATTTAAATATTTCTTTTTTTACTACTATTTAGATAAAACATAATAACCTCGGATATTCCCGATAATATGGAAATAAATAAAAACCCCAAAAATAAAGTTAAAATTGATGTTCAAAGACCGCTTTGATGCAGGAAAGCAGCTTGCAGAAAAATTAATCAAATACAAGGGAAGAAAAGGCACCATAGTCTTTGGCATTCCAAGGGGCGGCGTTGAAATCGGCTTTGAAATTTCTAGAAAATTGAAATTGCCTTTAGAGCCCATCATAACAAAAAAAATCGGCTTTCCGGGAAATGAGGAATATGCAATTGGAGCGGTAGGCCCGGGAAAAGAATATATCCTGGATGATGATGCAATCAAAGGCAGCGGAATAAGCCGCGATTACATTAATGAAGAGATCGAGAGCTTAAACCGATTAATTGAAGAGAGGTATAAGGCATATAAAATAAAAAAACTGCCCAATGCAAGAAATAAAAACATTATCCTTGCTGATGATGGCATTGCAACAGGCAACACAATGAAATTAAGCATCCAATTATTGAGAAAGCAAAAGCCGAAAAAGATAATCCTTGCAGTTCCAGTTGCGCCAAAAGACTCGATAAAGATGCTTAAAAGCCATGCCGATGAATTAATCTGCTTAGATACGCCATTAGCATTTTTCGCAATCGGCCAGTTTTATGAGAACTTTGCCCAGGTTTCTGATGAGCAGGTTATTGAGTATTTGGAGAAGGGGAAAGATTATAGAAAAGTTTAAATATAAGATATATCTTACTTATCTTATAAATAAGATTTGAGGTGATATAAAATGACAGAAATAATAGAAATGGGCAAAATCAGCTCCCGCGGCCAAGTTGCAATACCTTCAGATATAAGGAATAAGCTAAAGTTGCATGAAGGCTCAAAAGTGCTGTTTTTCTTGGAAAATGATACACTGCTGATGAAGAAAGTTGAGGCAGAGACTTTTGCCGAGATTACAAGGCCTTTAAGGGAAGCTGCGAAAAAAGCTGGCTTGAAAGAGTCAGATGTTCCCGGGATTATCCATAGATACAGACAAAAAAGATGAAAATAACTCTGGACACTAATTCTTTGATTTCAGCTGCTTTTTGGCATGGCGATTCTTTTGAAATAGTCAGTATGGTTGAAAATGGGCAAATTTCTTTGATTCTCTCAAAAAGTATTATTAAGGAGTTCTTTGGGGTTTTGCATTACAAAGAAATTCAAGAAAAGATTAAAAATAAAAATTTGGAAATGAAAAGATCAGTTGCTAAAATTGTATCCATTTCCTCAATTGTTGAGCCGACACAAAAATTTAATGCTTGTGAAGATGAAAAAGACAATATCATTCTTGAATGTGCTGTTGAAGGCAGGGTTGATTATATTATAAGCCAAGACAACCATTTGCTTAAGCTTAAAGAGTTTAAGGGAATAAAGATAGTAACTCCGAAAGAATTTTTGCAAAGGTTGAAAACAAAATAAATTAAAATTGTTTGCCCAGGTTTCCGATGGGCAGGTTATTGAGTATTTGGAAAAAGCTAAAGAGTTTATCCTAAATTCAGCATAAATTAAGTATTAACTCAGTATTAAAATGTATATAAAATATGCTAAAAAAAGTATAAATTAAGCATAAACTAAAAAGAAAAACTTTATATACTGATATACAAATTAGTGATATTTAAGCTGTATTTATGCTAGAATAAGTATAAAAAGAGGATGAAATGAGCATACAGATAAGGATTAGTGTTTCTAAGGAAATTAATGATTTACTTGAAAAAGTAGCCAAAAAGCTGGGCAAAAAGAAATCCATGCTGGCAAGAGAGCTAATGGAGCAGAAAATGTATGACAATAAATGGATACAAACCAAGCTAAGAGAGGTGTTTGATGAGGAGGAATAAGGCCCAGGCAAGTGTATTTATTATAATAGGGACTATACTTTTAATAGCGGCAGGCATCTATTTTTATGCCAGGCAGCAGACTTTAAGGCAAATATCTCCTGAAATTGAGATTTCTTTGGAAGAAGTGCCGAGCGAATTCGAGCCTGTGAGAAGTTTTGTAACCAGCTGCCTGGAAGACACAAGCGCTGAAGGATTAAGCTTGATTGGAAAGCAGGGAGGCTATGCAGGCTTTAATTCCGACTACTCGGGCCAGAGCTTCTCATTAAGCAATGACCCTACCGATACGGATGCAGTTGAATTTGCCCCAAATTCAGGATTAAGGATACCTTACTGGCATTATCTAAGCAGCCCGAATGATTGTGAAAATTGCAAATTTGAGTCAAAAAGGCCTGAATTAAGGCAAGGCGAAAATTCGATACAAAGCCAATTAAGCAAATATGTTGAAAACAATATTGACAGATGCCTTGATAATTTCAACGCTTTGAAAGAGCAGGGCTTTGACATAGCGGCAACAGAAAAAAATGTTGAAGCAACCATAACAGAAAATGATGTTGCCGTTGTTTTGAATTATGATTTAAATGTCCAGAAAGAAAATGCAAAAGCAGCAATGACAAAATTCTTTGTCGTTTTGCCTGTCAGCCTGCAGAAAATCTATAATCTTGCAACTGCGATAACCAACATGCAGGCGGAGCATAGGTTCCTGGAAAAAGCCGCAATCAACCTTGTATCATCGTTTGCCGGCGTTGATAAGGAAAAATTGCCTCCTTTGACTGATATGCGCTTCCAGTTTGGAAGCTCGACAAACTGGATTAAGAGCGACGTGAAAACCAAAGTAACCCAAGTCCTGCTGAGCTATGTGCCATTGTTTCAGGTGCATAGCACAAGAAACTACGACAGGAATGTTTTTGATTCAGAGCTAAGGCAGTCTTTATATGATGATTTTATAGTGCCCCTGCAGGGCGAATCCTACCCTAATCTCGAGGCTTCATTTTCATACCTTGACTTCTGGCCGATTTATTTTGACTTAAACTGCAACGGCGAATTTTGCGAGCCGGAAAGCGCAAGCTCGGATTTATTGTCTTTAGTCGGAATCCAGAGGTATAATTTTGTTTATGATGTGTCATTCCCCGCTTATGTTGAAATCAAAGAGCCAGATGCGCTTGATGGAAGAGGCTTTAACTTCAATTTTTTCCTTGAGGCAAATTTAAGGAACAATGAGCCGTTGCCCGTCAATGTTGCGCCATTGCAGGCAGCAGCATTGAGCTTTGGCTCGCAGCTTTGTGATTTGGGGAACAGGAACAGCGCAGATGTTGAAATCAATATCAGGGATGAAGGCGCAAATCTGCCGCTGGAAGATGTGCAGGTAACTTATACTGTAACTGATGAAACCTGCTTTATCGGCGCTACAAATAGCAAGGGGAAATTAACTGCAAAATTCCCGACAGGCGCTATAGGGGGCGTTGCCCATTTCATCAGAGAGGATTACCTGAAAAAAGCAGTGCCTTTTGACGCAGGCCTGGAGAAAAAGGCAATAGAGATTCAATTAGAGCCTGTTAAAACAAAAAAAATAATTGTTGACAAAAAGAAGCTTGTCAAGACAGCAAACGGCTGGGAATTCCAGAATACACCCTTTCACTTAAGCCTAAAGGAGGAAGCGGTAATCACATTAAAAAGAAACAGTCCCTTGCAGGATGAGGAATACACAACCGCAGCTTCTTATAGCCTAAACCAGCCTGCAGAAATAAGGATTGCGCCCGGAAGCTACGAAGCAACAATCACTTTATTTCTGAAAGACAGGCTTGCAATTCCCGAAAGAAAAGTCAGGGCAAGAAGCGGCTTGTTCGAGAAAAAAGAGTACACTATTCCCGGAATCGAGTTTAATGAGCAAAGCCCATTCCCCTCAGGAGGCCTGAAGCTCAACGTTACACTAAACCCGGCTGATATTGAAAGGTATGATACAATTGTGTTTTACGCTGTAAGCCCAGCTCTCCAGGACATTCCTGAATCAGAGCGAGTTATAGAGGATTTGCAGGAGACAAGCAAGGCCGAATACTACTCAAAGGTTTACCAGCTGGCTTTGCAGCCGGCATTTGAATAAGATGAAAACAAAAAACTTAGAGATGAACAAGCAAAATAAGGCATTTAAATGCATTCAAGCAGGAAATCGCAGTTTTTTTAAATTTTATTTTTTTAAACAATAATAAAAAATGAAAATAAACAAAAAACAGCCAAAAAAATTGTGAATGCTGAATATAAAAATAATTGGAAAATACAATAAAAACAAAAAATGCCAAACAAAAAGTTCCAATAAAAAATTCAATAAAAATTTTTCAAAAAATAATTTATAAAAAAATGAATAAAAAAACTTCATTGCAAATAATTGCATTGTTTTTAATAGAATTGACTCTAATCCTACCTATCTATTCTGCAATGGTTTTTGCTGACCTGAGCAGCATACAGGCAAAAGGCATTGACGGCGTGAATAATTTCATTCGCGAGCAGGATTTCATTGCATTTAAGGCAACAGCCTCGATTTCTGGAGATTCACAGATAACTCCGAACCAGGTTGTTTTGGGAAGCAGCAATAATTTTGATACTTGCAATGCTGCTGTCAATGGCTTTGAATGCAGCCTGAGATTTCCTTCCAATAGCACGGATATATTTGACCCAAGGGCAATCCCCTACACAATAAACCTGAAAAATGACAATGGCAATATTGTCGATACAAAAAGCGATAACCTGTATGTTGACAACCTGAAGCCAACTGTTGCTTTATTCCAGGCACAATCCGAGTTAATCAAAAGCGGCGATATTGAATTCAAGTTCAGCATATCAGACATTGCATGCGATGATGCAAGCTGCAGCGGAAAATGCTCTGGAATAAAAAAAATTGAGTTCTTCACTTTGGACGGAAAATTCAATGAAACAAAGAACATAGACACAGCTTCCTGCGGCATAACCGATATTCTGGCAAAGCCAACCAGCGTTTTTGGAGACGGAACGCATTCTGTCTTCGCAAGGGCTTTTGACAGGCTAAACAAGCCCTCTGATACAATTTCAACAACATTCAAGGTTGATGCAACTGCTCCTGTAATACTTGCAAACACCTTTAAAATAACAGATAGCAGCAATTTTGAAATTAATTTCGTAGCGCCTACAAATGCCCCGGTTTTGGCAAAAGTCGATATCAGGGCAGATGACTTAAACAAAAGTTCCGTTATTGGGGACTTTTCAGCGTTGGGCTATCGGGACGGAATAAAGGCAGGCTGCCCAGAAACAATAAAAAATATAACAACATGCACTTGGGAAATAAACTTAAACTCAAACGAGGCAGGCACTAAAAATATCAGGCTTGAAGCATCTGATTTGGCCGGAAACAAGGAAGTCGTTGCAATACCCAAAAACTTTGATTTGGATGCAACAGGGCCGGAAGTAAAATCCTTGAAAAGCGCAAGGGCAAAAGACGATAAAAATTTTGCCAAGCCAAAAGGAAATAAATTCATAGCTGAATTCAAAGAGGATGGGGCAGGAATAAATCCAGAAGATGCTTTGTTGAATATCGAGAACAAAGCCATTCAGGCAACTAATTGCACTCCTTCCGGGGTTTGCATCTGGGACAATGTTGATATCTCCTCTAGCGGCAAAGTAACAGTTGCAATCAAGGACGCAAAAGACAGGCTGGGCAATGCTCTTAAAGCGGCATTTTCCATTGAAGCAATTGTTGATGTAAATGCACCCGTTGTATCGAATGTTTCCATACAAAGCCTGGGAGACGGCACTTCAAAGCCGATTGAAAATGTCATAAAAACAGGCGACTCATTGAATATTGTTGCCTTTGTTAAAGACGATGCTATTGAAAGCGCTGTTGCTGACTTGTCAGGCATTGTTTCCTCTGATCCAAACGGGACTGATGTGAAAAACTTCCCGGGCAATTGCCTGAATACAGCGGGAAACTCATGGCAATGCGTTTTTACAACGCCTGCAATAGATATTTCAGGGTTTATCGACAGCTCTGTTTTCCTCACCTTTACTGATATTGCTGGCAACAGCATTCAGCATAAAATACCCATAAAGGTTTTTGGCGTTGAAGGAGCTGCTGTAAATTTATGGAAGCATAGCGTTTCCTGCTCCCCAAAATTAATCGACAGGCAGACAACAGCACTGATACAAAACAAGGTTTTCTGCCATGTGCATCTTGATCCGCTTTTGCAGCAGGACATAGAGCCTTTAGTTGTTAGCTTAGGCACATGCTCGGGCAACCAGTCGGAAGGGATTGACAATTCTATTTTATTAAATGCGGAAAGAGGCAGCAAGGACCCCTTTATTAAATTGAATTTAAAGAAAACAGAATTTAAGGTCAATGAAATTGCCTTGGAATGCCCTTTGAGCATAACAAGCAGGATTGGAAACAAGGTAACAACATCTCCTGAAGTTGAAAATGTCCCGATAAAGATTGAATTCTTTAACATGCCGGTTGGAGAACTTGAAAGCTCTGTCCAGAAAAAGATTGATGATGCTGTTGAGGATGCGACTGAAAACTACTGGGAATTAGTTACTGGATTGAAGAAGATTGAGTTTTATGCAACCAAGATATGCCAGATAGTAAACATAATCCAAAATGTAGTGGCGCTGTTTAAAGGCATAGGATTCCTGATGGCAACAAATGCAGAAGCATCAAAAGCCACGCCTGCTTACCCCGCTGTCTCAACATACAGGAAATTTCTTGATGTGATGACAGAGGCCCAGAGAGAAGGAGGCTTAAATTCTTTTACGATAGTAAAGCAATCCTGCCAGTTTGTAAATTGCAGGCTTACTTTTGACACAACCGGAACATGGACAGGATGGATAGGAAAGTGGCAAAATCTCGGGGAAAGCGTAATCAATACTTTTGATGTAGGGCAGATTGTCAGCAAATATGTAGGCAAGGATGGTAAAATCGCCCCTGCAAGCGCTTACATGAATCCGAAAGACAGCATGGCTGTTGCTGTTTTGACAGCTTGCATCCCGGGAATTATACATGGCTTGGATAAATACAGGCAGATTCAATGCATGTATGCAAATTGTTTGCAAGAAGGAGTTGGAAAGCAGGGCTTGCCAGTTTTTGCCTGCGAAGACCAAAAGGATTATGCAACATGCAAGTATGTTACCGGTGAAATCTTTAAGGTAATACCTATTACTGCAATGTTCGATTATTATCTAAAATTAATAAGGAATACGCTTGTAAATCCATTATCCATAATTGGAATAATCCCCGGCTATGTATGCCAATCAGTGATACCGAGCGAAAATAACTATCAATACCATTTTTGCGCTGTTGCAAAAGTAATTGCAATGGTAGGTGAAACAGCGCAGGAAGTCAAGGGAATAATTGATGAAGGATTCAAGGTAAGAGACGACTTTTGCAAAAGGCTGGAGGAAAAAGATTAGTTAAGGCATAAAATGAAAACAAGGCAGGAAACAAACTTCATTGGAATGAACTTAGAGATAATTATATATAAACTAACATAAACTTATGTTATAAACTACCATATAGTATAAACTAACATAAAATTAATATATAAACTAACATAAAATGAAAGCAGACGAGCATGAAGAATCGTTTAAGGAGCATAAGGAAACCATATTTAGGTGGGCTTTGGAAGTCAAGGGAATAGAAAAATCCCAAAGAACAATAGGTTTGCATGCTTCAAGGGCTATTATAGACTTGCTTTCAATTTACTTATTGAAGAAAAGAAAAATAAGCTCGGGAAAGCAAATAAACCACAGGTGGTTTAAGAGCCTGAGAGCGGCTAATAAAATTCCAGACTTCCCAAATAAAAACAGCATCATCGGAAAGGTAGTGGAGCTTGAGCTATTGTGCGAAAAATTAACTTATGGTTCAAGGAGGCCTGAAACTGAGGTAAAAAAGGCCTTAGAGCTCTTTAACGAACTAGAGCAAAAGATAAGGAGTTTAGAAAATGGAAAGGAATGAGTTAATGGCTTATGCAATGTCTTTTGCGTCATTTTTGATTAATGATGGGAATATTTCAAAAAACATCAGCAAGATTATCCTCTTCGGCTCTGTAGCAAGGGGCGATTTTGACAAAGAAAGCGATATTGACATTTTTGTGGAAACAAATATTCCTGAAAAGGCTGTACAAAAACAGCTTGATTTATTCAATAAATCAAAAATGAGGCAGATTTACGGCCTAAAAGGAATAGCCAATGATATAATTTTGAAAATTGGAAGTTTGGGCGAATGGAAAGGGTTAAGAGAAAGCATTGCTGAGAGCGGGATAACCTTATATGGAAAATATGAAGAGGCTCCAAAAGGGATTGAGCATTTCACATTATTCAAGGTTTCAATTGAAAGAAAAAAATTCTCTTCAAAAGTGAAAATATGGAGGAGGCTTTACGGGCATAAGCAAAAAGTTGGGAAAAAGTTATATGAATCAAAAGGCCTGGTTCAGGAACTGGATTGCATCAAGCTTTCCAGAGGACTTTTTATTGCGCCATTCCACAATAGGCAGAAAATCATAGATTATCTGGATAAAAATAAAGTAGGGTATGAAATGCTTGATGTTTATAAAAAAGCTGATTTAAAATGAAAACAAGGCAGGAAACAAACTTCATCGGAATGATGCTTGCAGTTTTTGCATCTTTATTAGTTATAGGCTCCATTATGCAGTTGTTTCCAAAAAATACAATGCGGATTATAGACACAACCAGTTTATATGAAAATGAGATAATGGGAGCTATAAGTGGGATAAAAAAGGTGAATGTGTAAATGATGCAAAAAACATATATTTTAGACACCAACGTTTATGGAGAGCTTTTAATAGAACCTAATGGTGAAGAGATAATCAAAGAAATAAAAGAGGATAAAACTATCTATATATATGGTTTAGACATAATTGAGACAGAGTTAAAAGAATCTCCAGTTGAAATCAAAATAGGCAAGAATCTTCTTAGGGATGCCGTAATAACAATTTACAAAACAATAGTTGATGAAGAACTAAAATCATTTCCAGTTGCGCGGTATCTCGCTTCTGAGTACTATAAAGAATATGATAGGTTAAGAAAATCAGGAAGATATTACAAACTAATAAGCCAAAAAACTAAAAAATACACTGAAGTTGATTTAAGGATAGATTTTCAAATTATCGCTATGGCTTCACTTAAGCGTATTAATGTTGTTGTAAGCACCGACAGAAGAACTATATTATCAAGCCTAGCTGAAGATACCTATAACAAAGTCAATAGGCTAAATAACATAAAAACCCCAAAATTAGTAAAATATTCGGACTTCAAAAAGAGGTATATAAGATGAATAGCATAGAATTAACTATCTTAAGCTTTGCTTCCAAGATTGGCTACAAACTTCTTAGCTTCCTTCATAAGCTTATGGTCTTTATGTATTCTCTCAAGCATTTTTTTCAGCTTTTCAAAAGAAGGTTTTTTGTGTTTCATACTACAAAATTAGCTAATCAACTATTTAAACTTTACGAAAAATGAAATACAAGCACGAGACAAACTTCATTGGAATGATGCTTGCAGTTTTTGCATCTTTATTAGTTATAGGCTCCATTATGCAGTTATTCCCAAAAAATACAATGCGGATTATAGACACAACCAGTTTATATGAAAATGAAATAACGGGGGCTGTAAGCGGGATGGAGGGGGTGAGTGGGTTTGCTACAAAATATACGTGGACTAATCCAAAAACAGGAGCGCGTGAGGAAGATACTAAACCACCACAAAGTGTAGTTTATCAGGCGGAAATAACCGGAGTTTCTGGACAGAAAGATAAGCTGGAATATTATGCAGTAGATGCTTCAAAACCTTACAAAACTCTAGTGAGAGATTCTTCTGCTTCACAATGGTACGCTGCTAAAACCCCACCTTCCGGTGCAATTAGGTCGCCAACTTTTGATATAAAAAATCCTGAGAAATTCAATATAGATATGGATGCTTACGTGCAAGATACTACAAAAAGAGCTACTGCAAAAAAGGAAGAGGATATAGCCAAGCCGTTAATTACAGCCGCAGAAAATTGGAAAAAGAACCCTAACGACATTAAGGCTAAGGAGCGTTTTGACTTAGAGCGTAAGAAATGGGATATATACCGAGAAACAAAAACAAATCCGTCTGCTTTAGTTAGTTACTTAGGCTCTTTAGATAAAATAGAGCAAACTGTAGCAAGAGAATTGATAATACAAAGAAGAAACGACCCTGTAGTTAGAAATGCTTTAGCTGCCGAAGCCCAATCAGAATCTGCTTCAGAGAGCGTAGCTGAGTTAAATAGCCTCATTGAACTCGAGCAAAAAGTTTCCCAATTCTGCGCAAAATGTAAAATTGATTTCAACACAGGTCAAACTATAGATAAAAATGATAAAAGAGGTTGGGGTTTAAATCAAGATGGTACAATTGATACTAACATAAAAGGCCAGCCTATCACCTCAGAAACCGCCAAGAAAATAGACCAGACTGTAGATAAGGCATTTGAGCAATATAATCAACAAGCCGGGGCAGAACCTTTCACAAAAAAAGATGGTAAGAGATTTGATACTTATGGCAGGGAAGTATCTTTAAGTTTTAATAGTCAAACTAAGTTATGGGACATTACATCAAGAAAAGCTCAATCTTCTATTAAATCAAATGATGGTAGACAGACATTAAGTTGGGTTAGTGATTTATCAGCAACAGCGGAGGGTAAACAACTTCCAGTATACAAAGATAGTCATGGAAAATTGTATAATTATAAAGGAGAACTTCTTTCAGAAAATACCGAAGTGATTAAACCAACAAATATAGGAGAAGTTGAAGCGCAATTGGTCTTTAAAGTTGAAGATGGAAGGATAAATACAGATAAACCAGAAAGAGCCACTATAAACAATCAAAACGTTCCAGCAATAGCATATAACGATATAATTTCTTTAGTAAAAAGTGCTGGTAAGGATCCTAAAGTTACGGGTTCTTTAGATACAGCATTGTTGATATCAGACGGTAAAAAAGATATTGGCAGGGTTACTTCTGTGGTAGGTTTTGAAGGTGTGCCAAGCGGCGTTAAAATAGAAAGTGAATTTGTAGACTTACCTACAGGCACAACACCATTAAAAACAAAAACAGCATCTACAGATGGAAAAATTTCAATAGAAGAAACAAGAGAAATCAAGGAAATAGATACTGGAAAATTAGACTCAAAAGGAAAGCCCATACTGGAAAAGACAGTAATAACAAAAAATTGGATTAAATTAGAGCAGACAGGCGAGGCAGTTAAAGACAAAGATGGAGGGGAATTATACAAGCTTGTGTTAAGGACGGAGCGTACTTATAATATTGATGAAAAAACAAGGAAGCAAACAGGCGATTACACGGACATTACCACAGACTCTGTAACAGGAGAGCCATTAAAGTTAAGTTTGTGTGTTCAAGGAAAAATCTCCAAC
>Ga0209211_10003381_pt1 | contig 26078 bp, 25 predicted proteins | sample RifGroA2_FD_183992 | JGI IMG/M metagenome (GOLD analysis project Ga0209211, IMG submission 183992) | Groundwater microbial communities from Rifle, Colorado, USA - Groundwater A2 (SPAdes) (version 2) | ecosystem: Environmental > Aquatic > Deep subsurface > Groundwater | place: Rifle, Colorado...
AGACGAACTTGAGTCAATGAAAAAGTACATTAAAACTCAGTTAGGCAGAGGAACAGATAGGCAGAAAATAACGAGTATGCTTGAAAATGTCGGCTGGAAAAAGGAAGTAATTGATTATATTTTTGACGAGATGCAGCATCATGTCTTGCCTGCGCAATATGAAGAGCAATTAAGGCGATATATTGGATATTATATCCAGAAAGGTGTTGCACAAGACAAAATTAAAGCAACTTTGATAAAATCTGGGTGGCAGGAAGAAGTAATAAACAAGATTTTGGTGGAGTTAAAGTAAGGTAATGATAAATTAAAAAAATAAATCAAAAAAGAATTATTAAATAAGTGAGTTATGATGAACCTAAAAAAATTAAAGAATATAAACCTCATTAAAAATAAGTTATACTTCTTTACATCTATTTTTATACTTATTATCATGTTTGCTGTTGTTATATATTTTACAAAACAGCCAATCACTGCGGGAAAAGCGTGGTCAGTTATATACAAAGGAGAAGAGGGAACTTTTCCTTTAACAATTACATTTACTAAGGATGAAAGTGGTGTACTGACGAAAGAAGCTCCTTTTTTAGATGGTTTGAATAAATTTACTTTAAGTATTGGTGATATTGCCTATGGCAAGATTCAAGCATTAACTATAGCACCCCAAATTGAAGAAGTTGGAAATGTTTGTGGTGATGGTGTGTGTGGTGAAGGAGAAAATTGTCCAGCAGATTGTCCACTTCCTTCAGTATGTAACGATGGTGTTTGTGATCAAGGAGAAGATGTACACACTTGTCCAGAAGATTGTAAAGTGATATCCTGTGGCGATAATATTTGTGGTATTGGTGAAACACTCTCAAGTTGTCCGATAGATTGTCCACAATCATGTTTTAGTGATAGTGATTGTAATGATCAATCATTTAAAAGTTGCCACCCAATTCTTAAAAAATGTGTACTTTGTAATCCAAATGCACTTGATAAGAGCAAAGAATGTTCTATAATTAAAGATGGTTCACAAGTAGGATTTGCACTGTGTGCTCAAGATAATACTTGTGTTCCATGTGATGATACTTATACTTGTCCAGAGGATTATTATTGTAATTTAGTCGCAAAAGAACTTCTTCCTGAAAGTGCACCAACAGATATGAACTTATGTTTATCTCTTCAGACAATAAGTTGTGATAATGATGGTGTTTGTGAGATTGGAGAAGCAACAAAAGGCTGTCCAGAAGACTGTACACCACCAGATTTGATTGTTGAAAAGGTTAAATATGTAAGTGAAGAGAGTAATCAGTACAAATATATGATAACCTTCAAGAATAATGGTCAAACAGATATATTTGTTCCAAGCACAGAAAGCAGTGATTTATATTTTAGGATAATGACTTATTTATATGATGACAACAAAGTACAGACTGACGAATATGAAAACTGGCTAAATATGAATCTTAATGAAGGTTTTAAGATGAATGGTGAAAGTACTCTTACCATCTTTGCATATTTTGATAAAACAAATATACTTACTCCAGATGTTGCACATTTGAAAGTTGTAGTTGATGTTAATGATGTTGTAGCAGAGTCTGATGAAACCAATAATTTTTTCTGGTTTAATCCAATCATACCTCCTCAACAAGCATCAAATAATCCTTTTGAGCCACCAGAAGATAATAGTTGGGGTTATTGGCAAGAAGGAGAGTATGAAGTTACTTTTTCAAAAGTAGATTATGAATCAGAATTAAGCAATGAGTATCTTAATAATCCTTTTATATCTGGATATATTATATATATTTCATTGGACCAACAATCTCAAATGTCACTTAAAGATATTCAAATCGTTGCTATATCTAACACAATTAAGGAATATTATTATGAAACACAGTCTAATAAGATTTTATTCAAAACATATACTTGTCCAAAAGATAGATATTTGTTGTCTTACACAGCTAATATTAATGGTGTAGATTCCATACTCAATACATACGCCTGTTACTGCACCATCAACGCACAATGCGGTTATGGTTGGACATGTGATCTTACACAAGGAGATGGTGATGCAACAAAGGGTAAATGCCTGAAAAATCCCTAATTTATGTTTTACTTTTTTTTGAGTTTATCTCTGTTTTTTTATTAACAAATATTAAGTTTTTATCCTTTTCTGTTAACAAAAAACAATATAACCACCACTTTTTTGATTTTGTTCATTGTCAATGAACAAAATATGATGATTTTGTGCAATGTGAATGAAAACATTTATAAACTTCCTATATTATTATATGCTTATGTTACCTGAAGCAGAAATAAAAGAAATAATAGTAAGGCAAAGAGAAATAATTCTTAACAAAAAGTATGGTGTAGAAAGAGCAGTTTTAAAAGAGGTAGAGCCTAAGATAAAGCTGCCACATATTGTCGTTTTAACAGGACTAAGAAGAAGCGGTAAGTCTACACTCTTAAGGCAGCTAATAAAAAAACATTATAATGATGAAGACTTTTACTATTTGAACTTTGAAGATGAAAGATTATTTAATTTTCCAGCAAATGAATTTAATAGGCTTCATGAAGGATTAATAGAGTTATACGGAATAAAGAAAACTTTTTTTCTTGATGAAATCCAAAACATAACTAATTTTGAGGTGTTTGTAAGAAGATTATATGAAGAAGGATTTAAATTTTTTATAACCGGCTCCAGCGCAACACTATTAAGCAGGGAACTAGGAACAAAACTTACCGGCAGGCATATAGATATCATTGTCCGGCCTTTCTCATTTTTGGAATTTCTAGAATTAAAAGGGATTAAAATAAACAAAGAAGCTATTTACAAAATAGAAACAAAAGTAGAAATTAAAAAATATTTTGAAGAATATTTGGTGAGGGGCGGTATGCCGGAATATCTTATTTACGGTGATCCAGAACTGTTAACCATAATTTATGAAGACACCATAATCAAAGACATAGCTGTTAGGTATAAAGTAAATAATGTTGTGGTTCTAAAGCAGTTATATTCTCACTTAATATATAATTTTGCTAATAAGTTCAGTTATAATTCTATAAAGAAATTTATTAACATAAATAGCGTTAACACTATTAAAAAATTTATATCTTATCTTGAAGATACTTATTTTGCCAAAACTATAACTAAATTTGATTATTCTTTTAAAAAACAGATAATAAATGATAAAAAGTTTTATGTTTTAGATAATGGATTTATTGGAATTCTTTCTAAAAAAATAACTAAAGATAATGGATGGCTCCTGGAAAATTTAGTTTTCAATTGTTTAAATAAAGATTATGATGTGTTTTATTATTCTAATGAAAATGAGTGTGATTTCATTATTGTTAAAAATAAAGAAATAAAACAAGCAATACAGGTTTGTTATGAGCTAAACGAGGAAAATAAAGAGAGGGAAATCTCAGGATTAAAAGAAGCAATGAAAAAACTCAAGATCAAGGATGGATTACTTTTAACTAATAGTCAAGAAGAAGAAATAAGATTAGATAAAAAAAAGATAATGGTTAAACCTGTTTGGAAGTGGTTACTTGGAGAGTAACTCGAGAATGAAGTGACCATAGCTGCCGAGAAAGTATTGAAATCTACATTTTTCTCAGAAAATCGTGCAGCTTGTTGCCAATTGGCTGCATTCAGCTTTTTGATTTTGTTCATTGCCATTGAACAAAATATGGTGATTTTGTGCAATACAAATGAAAAGATATCATATAAATGTCACAGTATTTTGCCTTTTCCAAATAAGTAAGTTAAGCAAATAAGATACTATTTCTTCTCATGCTTTATCTCAGCCAGATACCTTTCCACATCTATCGCTGCCATACACCCTGTTCCAGCAGATGTTATTGCCTGTCTGTATTTCCAGTCTTGAACATCGCCAGCTGCAAATACACCTTTCACGCTTGTTTTTGAGGTTCCTGGCTCAGTTATAATATATCCTTTCTCCATTTTAAGAATGTTTTGCTGGCCTTCAAATAATTGTGTATTAGGAACATGACCAATTGCTACAAATATGCCTTTGCAGATTAGGTCTGAGATTTGATTGGTTTTATTATTCTTTATTTTTACACCTTCAACCTTATCTTTTCCGAGAATATCAACTACTTCGCTGTTCCATACAAAACTAATCTTTTTGTTTGCAAAAATTCTGTCCTGCATGAATTTTGATGCCCTAAGCTCATCTCTTCTGTGGATAATTTTGACAGAATTAGCAAATTTTGTCAGAAAATCAGCTTCTTCCAATGCAGCATCTCCGCCGCCAACAATAACAATATCTTTGCCTTTGAAAAAGTAGCCGTCACAGGTTGCGCAGTAGCTCACACCTTTTCCAGACAATTTTTTTTCGTTTTCTAAACCTAATTTTCTATATCCTGCGCCTGTTGCTATAATCAAGGATTTTGATTCATACTTCTTTTTATCTGCAAAAACTATAATTTTTCTCTTATCTTTTAGATTTCCTTGTAAACCTTGCAGATCTACTTTTGTAACATCTTCGCTGATTAATCTTGCGCCAAATCTTTCTGCCTGTTCCCGCATACTACTCATTAATTCAGGACCCATTATTCCTTTAGGAAATCCTGGAAAATTTTCTACTTCTGTTGTGAACATTAACTGTCCGCCGTATTGTGAGCCTTCAAAAACCAGCGGATTTAAATGCGCTCTTGCAGCGTAAATTGCTGCGGTGTAACCTGCTGGGCCACCACCAATGATAATAACTTGTTCCATAACCTTTTATAAAAAGATGGCTAATTTATATAATTTTTCATAAAATGGGCAGCGTTCAAAATATCGCCAGTGTCTTGTGAGCAAGTTGGTTTTGGAATAAAACAATGTTAAATATCACTTTAATTTTAGTCTTACTAATCTTAAACTATAGTTTAATTTTAGTAACCTTTAAATATTAACGGATGCAAAATTATATTTACAGATGTATTTGGGATGAGAAATATCTTGTTATCTAACCAATGATATTATCTTTTGGTATATATTTTACAAAAGCAAAAATTATAAGAATATATAGCGTTTCCCAACTTATTATGTTCAAATTCAAGCAAACACCAGAAGATTTCATAGTACGGGAAGTTAGTGACGAAGATACGCTTAAATTTATCTCTAAACCTATTTCTAACAATATTCCTAATAATCATTCTAGCAATGAAGGCAATAAATACAATGAACCTAACAAAGAGATTGACAAAGATAATGTTCAGGAAAGTGCATTGGCTTTCGGAGAATATTCTTATTATAGATTAATCAAGAAGAACTGCAATACAATTGATGCTATTACAAGAATAGCTAATCATTGGAATATATATCCTAAATTTATTAATTTTGCAGGCACAAAAGACAAGAATGCATTAACAGAACAACTTATTTCTATAAAAAGAGGCCCGAAAAAAGGATTATTTTTGGATAATATCGAGCTGAAATATTTAGGACAGGGAAATGAAAGGATTAATCTTGGCTGCCTTAAAGGAAATGAGTTTGAGATAATTGTGGAAAGCGATAATTCTCCTCGGGGTATGATTAAAACAATTAATTATTTTGACGACCAGCGGTTTGGAGTTAATATGGATAATCATATAATCGGTAAATTACTTCTTCAGAGAAAATTCAAAGATGTTTGTGAAAAGCTTAAAATGGTTGTTGAGGCAAATAATTATGTCGGAGCATTAAGAAAAATCAACAAGCGTGTTCTTTTATTATATCTTCATGCTTATCAAAGCTATTTATGGAATGAGACTGTAAAAGAGTTTATTAAAAGAGAGCTTATTAAAAGAAGCGATAAATATTTCGAAATTGACTATGCACTTGGAGAATTGTTTATTCCTGAAGAAATGAGCACAGTTCAAAATCACAAGATTCCTTTGATTGGTTTTGGCGTCGAGACTGATAATGATGTTATCCGCGATATTTTGAATGCGCTGTTAGTCAGCGAAGGCATTAGCTTCAGTGATTTTGTTATAAGAGAGATGCCTGAGATAAGCTGTGTCGGCGAAGATAGAAATATGCTGGTTGATATTGAAAATCTGAAAATTGAAGAGATGGAAACAGAGAAAAAAACTATTAAAAATAGAATATTAAAAACAGTGAATAATTTTAAAAAAATATTTTCTGAACAAAAGCCAGAGATTAAGAAATATAAACTGTCATTCTTCCTAAACAAAGGCAGTTATGGCACAATTGTTCTGAAAAGTTTGTTTGGCTGAGAATGTTAAATAAATGTATTCTTAATCTTTTATAGCTGGCGAATTAAATAATCGAATAAATTTGTTTAATTCGCCCAATATAGTAAACGCAACGACTAATTACTAAAATTTAGTGCGTTTACTATAGTATTAGTATAGTTCCTGGGCGCAGCCACACGTCCCATGATGATATTTATAGTGGTGGACTTTAATATTCGTATCTTTTTTGTTAAAGTCCACGTATATAGCAAAGGCATTATTAATTACGGAAATTTAGTGCCTTTGCTATAGTTTAGGTTTACAATGTTTATTTTTCTAATAAACTCTTCGAAAAAAGCATTCATGAGATAGCTGTGGACTTTAATATCTGTATTAATTTAGTTAAAGTCCACGTATGTATGCACGGAAATGAATATACAAAAATTAGTGTCCGTGCCTACACGGTGGACTGCGTCCCACAAACGAGCTGAGAGCGAGAAACAGGATTGGGAACGAGAAAAATTATTAATCATATAAACAAATATATATTTTCTTGTTTTGCTTTTAACAATATTTATCGTCTCACAAGCAATTCTATGCCTCCTTTCCAATCCTTTTTTTCATCTACTAATCTATCACAATAAGAAACTTTAATTAAACCACTTATTGGTTCAAATGCATCACTATGATGATATGTTGATGTGACAATAATTGCAGGCATTCCTAATTCAGCAGCTCTTTCACAAGCAATTATTCCTAATGGTAAATTTGTTCCATTTCTAATTCCTTCTTCTATTTCCAAAAACTTTGCATATTTTTCTGAGTTCTCAACTCCTGCTAAAGCATCTCTTACCATCTTCAAAACAAGTTCTGGTGTGTTTAGTTTAGCTACAACGTTTTCTACATACTCTTGTGGTGTCATGCCGAAAATCTTGGCACAGACGTCTATAGCTCTTAAAATAGGATTATCTTTGTCTATCTTTGGAAATCTTCTTTGCTTGAATTGTTCATAGGATGGTAGAAATCTTTGAGAATATTGTTCTGTTGGTGTATTTCCAGCAGGAAAAAACAAGTCTGATAAAACAGCGCTGTATTGTGACATTGTTTCCAAACCATCTGATAAATTTGTAACTGTTTTAACCTCTTTAAATCCAGCTTTTTCTAATTCAGATTGGGCACAAGCTGATTCTGCAGCATTATCTTCAATTATTAATATTTTCTCCATTTTGATTATCTCCTTCTTGTGTTTCTACAAGAGTTTCTATTCTCTCATTTGTGTAGAGAAGAACTTTATGTTTATTACGACTAGTTTCTATAAATGCTAAATCAATATCACCATCCCTATCAAAATCCGCAGCAGCTAAACCTGTTTCTCCAGTACTGTTGCTTGATATTGTCGCTTCTTCAATTTGTCGTCCAGATAAAAGATAGTTTTCTTTGGTTATAATATCTTCAAAAAGACGAACGGTATATTTATATGGACTTCTCTTTGTCACTAACTCTCTTACCCTTGCCACTAACTCAATATCACCATCACCATCAAAATCCGCAGCAGCTAAACCAACTCCTTTTTCATTGAGGCCATATTCTATAGCTTCTGCAATTTTCCCCGCTCCAATGTAGTTTCCTTGACCTTTATCTTGGTAAGGGCTTCTACAGCCGCCGTCGCCTTGATTTTTGTAGAGCCAAACTAAGCTGCCATTATAACCACCATAATAATTCACCATAAATGCTAAATCAATATTCCCATCTTTATCAAAATCAGCAGCAGCTAGATCTATTACTCTTCTAAAGAAATCTCTTGACATATCTATGATTTGTCCATCTAAAACATAATTTCCTTGACCTTCATTTTTGTAAAGAAAAACTTTGCCACGATTGCCTAGGACTTTCATAACTGCCAAATCAATATCACCATCTTTATCAAAATCCGAAGCAGCTAAACCCACTTTTTCTTTATGAGAATCTCTTGGAAATTCGGCGATCTGTCCAGCTAGTTTATATGCTATTTTATCAGTTAGTATATTTTGTTTTGGCAGTTCAACTTTATGTTCATCATTCTGTTTTAATGGTTCAACTTTATGTTCATCACTTTGTTCTAGCTGTTCAACATTAGATTCATTATTTTGTTCTGGTGGGTTACTAGTATATCTATCATTCTCAGCTCTTATACCAGCAATTGTTGCGATTACTAAAAAAACACCCGCCAAAGTCAATCTATCTCCTGACATAGTACATCACTCCTATTTTATTTATACTAAAAGCACAAAATAATCGAAACATTATTTTGTGCTTTTGGTATATTCCTAGTAATACACTACCATTTATATTATTTATTATCAATCCAATATCCCGCACTCAAAGCATTGATCTTTATTTAACTTGATTTTGATGCCTTTTATCTCTACAATATCTTGTTGGTTCATTTTTGCCTTTGTTATTAAATCTAAAATCTCTGAGTCTGTTATCATTTCTTTTTCTAGTCCAAGACATGTTTTCACTTTCATTCTGTATTCCCCCCTTTTCATTAAATTCATTTGATTAAAGTTCTATCTTCACTTTAAAATTCATTTAATTACATAAAAAACAGTATCAGGATTATGGCTACAGCTAGTACAAATAGTCCTATGCCTTGTCCATATTCTTTATCTTTTAGCTGTTCATATCGCATACATGACATTCCTGCTTGTCCTTCCATTTTGACCACCTTTGCCTTTGCTCTTTTTCCCGACTTTCTATTATTTACCTCTTCCTTTTCTTATGTTTTATCTGTTATTATATCACTATAATGTAGTTATTAATATATATAATTTCCTACTAAATTTTCATTCAAAATAAGAAAATACTCTGTATAATCTAATAAAAAATACTAAAAATTCATATTTTATTTATTATCTGTCATAAACTCTTCTTATTTTGACTTAAAAAACTATAGGAAATTTAATAATCCTCTTTCTTTACACTATATGTTGTAGGCCAGGGAATAAAAGGTGTAAATAGTGGATAAATATTGTTTATGGTGATAAAAATGGGTAATTATTATGAGGCAATAGAAGAGGATAGAAGATTAAGTGCTCGACCAAAAGGATTGCAGCAAGGTAATTCTCCTTATTTAGTAGCTCCCCTATCTAATGCTTCTGCTCTACAAGTTGTTGTATCTCAAAGTCCAGTTATGCAACCACCATCTCCACAACAAAAAGTATCCTCTCAACAACAGTTACCTACTGGTTCACCAGTATCTTCACCACAACAGTTACCTACAGGTTCACTAGTATCTCCACCACAACAGTTACCTACACATTCACCAGTATCTCATACACTTACAGGCTTATTAACAGCTCCAAATATTACTGTGCCCTCAACACCTATAACGGATTCAGCATTAAGACGATATTATTCTTATTTAGAGCAAGCTGTTGACAATGGTGTAGAAGATATCTTTCATCATCGTTTCATAAAAGAAGTTTATAGAATAATTGGTGTTTCAAAAAAAGACTTTGAAAAAGCTGAAAGGAAAATAAGTAAATTAGAAGAGATGATTACAAATTGTGAAAATGTAAACGTGCATATAAATTTAGCAGGGGTTTATGCAACATTAACTCCTATTGTTGTAAGTGCGTTAGGAAGTGCTTTAGGCTATCTTTTTTTTGGGGTATCAGCACGTGATGTTGGTAGGACGATAGGTATAACTGCTATTTTTACACTTGTAGCTTCACCAATTCCGTTTATGGGTGGCAGCTATCTCTACAAGTTAGCATGTAACCATAAAGCTATAAATGGAAGAAGAAATCTTGATACACTCAAACAACAATATGCAGATAGATTACAAATAAGGCAGCAGATTGAACAGGAATATCTTTCAGGAGATGTAAGGACAGTAATTGGAAGAGTTGGAGAGATAAATTACACGGAAATAATGAAAAAGGATTTATGATTTGTTTTTATGCAACTACTAAGCCTACCAGTCAGCTTTGGCGAAAACCCGCAAAATAAGTATTTGTAGAACAGATGACTTTTTCAAGTGTTTTCGCTTCCCCTATAGTCTTACGAGATTCAATAGCAAAGCTGACAATTTTGAGGTAGGCTTAGTAGTTGCGTTTTTATTATTTGTATTACACACTATTTGTTTTAGTTTTCATTCAAAATAAGAAAATAAATGATAATTATTAATAAATAACTAAAAACTCTGTAAATATTTATAAATAAGTACAATAAATATGTCTATATGCACATCACACATGTTTGTGAAGACAAGATAAAACTTGATTTAAATGATAAAAAGATACTGAAAGAATTAGATTTAAACTCCAGGCAAAGCAACACAGCCATAGCTAAAGCTACAAGGCTTAGCAAAAACATTGTAAATTATCGCATTAAGCGAATGGAAGATGCAGGAATAATTGAAGGATATACAACAACATTTGACTATTCTAAATTAGGTTACCTGCTTATAAGAGTGTATTTTGACTTTTATGAAACAGATCAGAAAAAAGAGGAAGAATTAATTAAATTTCTAATTAGTGATAAGAAAACAAGCCGAATTTCAAGGGCTTCTGGCAAATGGGATGTTATTGCCAGCTTCTTTGTCAAAGATATTTATGAATTCTCAGAGCACTGGTCCAAAATAGTGGAAAGATTTAGACGTTTGATAAAAGAGTACAGCTCAAACATTATTACAAGAGACATTTCTTTCAGAAAAGCATATTTGATTGGTGAAACAGAAGATATTTCACATCTTTCTTGGAAAAAGGGCTGCTCAACCCCTGAACAGGTAGACGAGACAGATTTAATTATCCTTAAAATGCTGACAGAAAATGCAAGAATGCCCATTGAAAAGATTGCAGCAGCTACAGGATTGGGAAGCATGACCATCATTTACAGAATAAAGCAGCTAATTAAAAAGAAAATAATTCTTGGATACAGAGTAAACATTAATTTTAGTAAATTAGGATATGAATTTTATAAAGTTAATTTAGAATTAGAAGATACCACAATTATTCCAAGTTTAATTGAATACTGCCACAGGCACCCAAATGTAATATCTGTTGTCGAGTCAATAAGTGATAATATTGATTTTGAGTTTAACATAGAGCCTGCTAATTTTAATGATTTTCTCAAAGTCATTGACGACATTAAACAGAAATTTTACGGGAAAATCAGGGATTATAATTATGTGAAATCTTTAAAGAGTTACAAGCATGTTTATCTGCCGTTAGAGCAGGCAAAAAAGAATTAATAACAGCAAGTTCAAAAAGAATTAACAGCAAGCTCAAAAAGAATTAATAACGGCAAGTTCAAAAAGAATTAATAACAGCAAGCTCAAAAAGATTTAAAAACAGAAACACTTTCCCTTATTCTACAATGACTCTTGCAGAAAAATTTGGCTATCTCAATACAGCAAGGCATTTTTTCAGTGATTTATTTACGAATCTGCATCCTAATAATGTTTTGGCTGATTTAATTGTTGTTTCTGTCAACGATATTACACGTGAATTTCTTGACCAGTATGGAATAGAAGCAGTTATTTGGGATGTGGATGGCACTTTGATGAGATATTATGGCAAAGCTGTTGATGATAGTATAAAAGATGCATTTGACGCCTTAACTGTCGATAAAAGACTGAAACATATTATCTTATCTAATTCAGGCGAAGAAAGATTTCAGGAACTTGGCAGGATTTTTCCAGAAATTTCTGTGTTAAGGATGTATGAAAGTAATCCTTCTATTGTAAAAAGAAAGATATACCAGCACAAAGAAACATTTACTTTAGAGCCAAAGGATGACAACCAATTTTATGTATCTTATATATCAGAAGATGATGCAAAACAAAAGAATAGCGGGGTTAGCAAAGAGGTATTAGGTGCTAAAACTAAAAAATTAAAAGATACTATTATATACGACAAATTATATTTACCGCAGCAAATGTGCGGAAGAGAAAATTATCTTGCTGTTCTTAGAGATTATTACACTATTATTAAAAAACCAGATACAAGACTGGTGGAATATGCAATGGAAGAACTAGGAATTACTTCCCCTGAAAAAGCTGCGATGGTAGGAGACAGGGCATTTACAGATATTACTGGAGGGAATCAGGCAGGTGTTTGGACAATACAAATTACTCACCCTTTGCATCCTCAAACGGATCCTTTTCTTATAAAAGCATTTGCAAGGCCAGTTGAAGCGTTCTTTGTTAAGATGTATGAAGCAATAAAATAAATTGTTTTTGTTCATTTCCTAGCATGTCCAACACGTTCACTAAAAAAGGTAAGATGGTAATATGGTTTGATGGTCTGAAGGTACTACGAACGGCACGACGGAAATAAGTCGCTGCCATCAAACCATCTGACCTTCAAACCTTCTTACCTTTTTTTCATGTGACTGTGGCTGCGCCCACAAACGTGTTGTGAGCGGAAAATAGATTGAGAAACAGGTGAGGATATAAATAAATACAATAAAGCTAATTAATTCTCTTCTAGAATTTCAACGTCGCAATCACATTTCTCCTTAAATAATTCTGCATCTTCTTTTGTCCCGACGATACTGCCATAATGTATGGGTATTGCTTTTTTTGGATTAAATGCGCCTGCTGCTTTTACAGCTTCTTCTGCATTCATTGTATATGTTCCTCCAACTGGCAGGAATGCAACATCAATATTGGCTAATGTTATTTCTTTAAGTAAAGCCATTTCTGGTATATTATCTGTGTCGCCTGCGTGATAATATCTTCTGTTGTTTACATTTATTACATAGCCAACCCAGTTATTTTCTTTAGGATGAAACTTTGTATTAATGTTGTATGCGGGGATTGTTTCAACAATAATCCCATTGATATCATATTTTTTATTTGGCTCAACAATTACCTTTTTTTCCACGTCGAGTTTTTCTAAATTATTCATGCAATCTGATGTAGCAAGGATTATTGTTGACGGTTTTGCAATCTTTATTGCATCTGCCAAGCTGCAGTGGTCATAATGCGCATGCGTTATTAGAATAATATCTGCCTTATCTAAATTGTTGTTTTTATTATTTAAGTTATTATTGTCTAAATCATTATTTTGATTATCTAAATTATATGGGTCTATATACATTACAATATTCTTCTCTTGAGAATTCAATTGAATAGTCGCATGGCCGCGCCAGATTATTTCTTTCATATTTTCAGCATTATTATTGTCGTCTGCAGGCGGTTTGTTTTTGTTTGAACAACCAACTGTAAATAATAATGAAACTAAACATAATAATAAAATCATAATTAAACGTGATTCTGTACTTAAGATAAAATAACTTTTTATTTTCTTAATCTTTTTTCTGAAATTCATTTTTTCATGGAAATATCATATAAAATTTCTTCAATTTTCTTTAAGTTCCATTTAATTGAATCTGCTTTTTTTCTCAGCTCTCCGTTTCTTAAATCAAGGCTGGAGAAAAAGCCGAATATCTCGTCTATAATCTCTTTAATCTGCTGAACTTCCTTGAACTTTTTGTTTGTAGCCAATATAACTGCTGATCTTGCCATCTCGCCGGTAAAATCGCACAATCCAAGAAGATATTCATCAGGGCTTACTGCTAATTTTGCCAGTTCTGGAAGCTTTTTTTCTTTCATAAATCCATAAAAGCATTTTGCTTCAACATATTCTTCCAATGCCTCAGAATAAGCACCAACATTCCTTAAATTTTCGTCTTTCTTAAACAAACTCTCTGCTTTTTTTATGTTGGTTTCAGCTTCATCTATCTGCTTTTTTGAAGTATTGAAATCATTTCTGTGCGCAGAGTATATCGCTGATTTTGACGCCTTTAATATAATCCTTGACAAAAAGATAATGTTCTCCCGCTGTTTGTCAAATTCATGCAAGTTTTCCTTGATTTTATTAAGTTCTTTTATGTTTAACATTTTATCAACACCATAAACTAAACAATATGTCCATAAACTAGAATGTATGTGTTGGTTTATATATTTTGTTGTGTTCTCTTTGTTTGTGCTAAAAGGTTATGTTTAAGAAATCAATTCCATAACATGTCTCCTTCTTCTTCGTTTGTCTTAAATATAAGAATTACAAATTCTTCTTCGCTGTTATTAACAAATTCATGTACATCATTAGGTTCACATAGAAAGAAATCATCGGGCATGCACTGGAATTTAATCTTGTTTAATATTATTGTGCCGTTTCCTTTTAAAATATAAAATATCTCTTTTGTTTTTTTATGATAATGTGGCTTAATGCTTGTGTGTGGCTTAAATTTAACAATCTGAAATTTACTGCCCTTACAGTTTAGGTCTTTCTCATTAAAAGGAATGTTTTTGACATAAGTAAACCTCTCTTCAAAGTTTAATTCTGATAAACTTAATTTTTTCAAAGTTATTCACCATTTAATTTGTATAAGCATATTTTTTCAAAATTATTCACAATTTAAAATTTAATTTTAATAAACAGGGGTTTTAAATTTACTCATCACATAACTGAATAATTATCTCTCTGTTTCTCCCTCCGTCAAGCTCAGTGAACAAAACAGCCTGCCATCTGCCTAAACCAATATTTCCATTGATAATAGGAATCATTTCAGAAGAATTTAATGAAAGTGCTTTAATGTGAGAATGGCCATTTAACCTTTCATTCTGTGGGCAGTCTCTTAAGGAGATATCATCATGCAGATATTTGGCATTTTTAGGCGCAAGTTTTTTCAAATAAAGCCTGAAATCCTCAAGCAATCTTTCCTCATTCTCATTTATAATTATTGCACTGGTTGTATGTTTTGTGAAAACTAATACATAGCCATTCTTCACATTGCTTTCTGCCAAAAATTCTTTTATTTTTGGAGTTAGGTCATAGAAACTTACTCCTTCTTTTGTTTCTAGTTTTATGATGTGGTTTATTATCATAGTTAAAGTGATTTATAATTGATGGAACGCCGTTAAAACAAATGATTGTTATTTATTATAATGAAAAAATAAAGGAACAAAATATTAGTCCATTATTATGCAGTAAATCAACCCCCTATTAGTAGTAAATATACTAACTACTATTTTATAATTTACCCTACATAGTTAGGTACTTTTATGATATTTTAGATAAGAAATAAAATTTATTTATTAGAATCAATCTTTTTTCTTGTGAACGATTTATATGCCTACTTTTTCTTTTTTCCCTTTTTCTTATCTTCTTTTATAGAATATCCAAACATTTCAGGTATAATTTTGCATTCTGCCTTTCTTAAATGCTCCAGATAAGTAACTCTGGAAACGCCAGTTATTTTTGAAAGTTCGTTAAGATGTATATTTCTTGGAAAATCATAATATCCTTCTCTAATTGCAAGCTGTATAGCTTCTTTTTGTTTTTCAGTAATTTTAGGCATAATATGCGGGATAAACAAGTCAGTAAAGTCCTGCTCTTTGATTGAAAGCATTTCTACATGAAAAAATTTTTTGAATGAATTGTATAAATCTGATACTATTTCTCTTTCCCATGCGCCAAAATACCATTCCTCTTTTCCATCCTTGTGTATTATAGGTTTAAGCAGGAAAATTTTTGGTGTGTAATAATTGGTTGTATGATAATCACTTAATTTCATGCGCATATATGAAAGATAAACATTCCCACTCCCTTTAAACTCAAGACATCTTTTGTCTTTTTTAATTGCAGTTATGAACTGTTTGATATCATCATGGCTTCCACTTAAAATATTGACATTTGTGTGATATCTGTATTTTCCCTCGACATAAGAATTAAGGGGATACATTGAAATAACTACATTAAACTTTGAAGAGTTTGTGAGATAAATACAATTCTCATGCCAAACCTTGAAATGGCCAATCCACATAGTTCATTGAATAAAATTTAGAATATAAAAAGTTAATTGAAATCTTTGTGAGAATCAAGTAAAACTTACTTCATTCCCTATTCCTCAGCCAATCTTTAATAATCGAAACAACTAGATAAACAGCCATCGTAGAAACAGCGCCAATTAAAAACCATAACGCAATGTCTGGCTGATTAGATAGATTAGATATTGTTTCTGCTGTTTTTCCCGCAGTTTCAAGCGCAATAGGTGTAGCAGCCTCAGCAGTTTCTTTTGTCGCTTGTAGCACAGGCGCTGCTTTATCAGCTACCTGCAGCGCTGAATCTTTAGTTGCTGCCATAAACATGTTTCTGCCGAAACCAGAAGCAACAGCATAAGTATATAATTTTAACAATGCTCCAGCTGCTAAAGTAATGAGCGCAACAGGCAGAATGTTTTTTAACTTTTGTTTTATACCTGTAACTTTTTTTGGCGCAATGATTATATATTTGTTTGCAAGCTTGTAATGATTAACCTCTCTGCCTTTTTCGCTGTAGTGATACTCGTCCACAACAACAAGGCTTGCTTCCTGCAATTTTTGCAGATGATAATGCACAGTAGATATAGGCATGCCTAACTTTTTTGATATATTTGCTTCTGTGTCTTCTTTTTCAGCGAGATGATTAAGTATCTTTCTGCTTGTGTCGCTTGTAATTGTCTCAGCAAGATTCTTTACCCTTGCATCGCTTAAATCTATTAATAATAAATTGTTTTTTGCCATTGTTATGGTGAATAAATAATGTAATATAAATAGTTATTGATGACTTTGATTTGAGTTAAAATTAATAATTATTGTTTATTTGGAAAAGCGAATACTGTGACCTATTTGAAATGCAAAAGCATTTCTAATATGCTAGAAATCTTTGATTTCTGGGCATTTAGGTTGCAGATTGTTGGCATTTTTTTTATTTAAATATATAAATAAATGGAGAGAAAAACCTTATCTTGATAAAACAATTTCTTGTTTAGATAAAAATTGGTCTTTGTTTAGTTCCTGGGCGCAGCCACACGTCTCATGATTATTTTTAGTTTAGGTTTTTTATTACAAAAAGCCAGAATACCCACTTTTTCAAATGTGGGATGAATGGCAGTATCGAGCTTTTTGTAATGAATACCAAGGACTTTAGTCCTTGGTTTTTTATTTTAAACTTAAACTGTTTATATAACGCTTAAAAAAACGTAAAAAACTTTTCATGAGACGGTGGACTTCGTCCCACAAACGAGTTGTGTGCGGAAAAAAGATAAAGAAAGAATTAATCAACTAAACAAATACAAAATTAAATAAAATTGATTAAATTTTTAATCTTTCAAATGTTATTATTAATTTTTGTTCAGTTCCTGGCATGTCCAACAAAGTTCATGAGGATACTTAGTTTATTCATCTTAAATAAATTATTTGATTTTTTATAATTCCTTTAAGAAAATTCATGTGACTGTGGACTTCGTCCCTAGTACGAGCTGGGAATAAGAGAAAAAAATTAAGAAATATCCAATAAGCTAAAAAAATAAAAAAAGGTTTAACTAACCCTTACATTAATTTTATTCTATACTAAAATCCACATTCACTGTCAAGGTTACTTTGATGCTCTCTGGGTTTATTTGTGGTGAAGGTGCTGATGCTGCTGTTTCCGCCATCATTGCGACGCCTTTCGCATAATATATTGGCGGATAATAACTTGACTCAGATATAGATATTGGTTTTCCGACAGATGCTCCAAGGTTTGATGCAAGTGTTTCTGCCTTTTCTTTTGCATTCTTTGTTGCCTCTGCAACCAGCTCAGATTTCACTTCCTTCTCTTTGTCTTCTGAAAGCTGGAAATAAACATTCTCTACTTGGTTTGCGCCGTTTTTTACTGCAATATCCAGCAGTTTTCCTGCATTTTCAACATCACTTGTTGTAACTTTTATTGTATTTGTCAATCTATATCCTTTGTCAATTGTTTTCTTTTGCTCGTAATCATATTCTTGCATAGGGTACAAATAGTAGCTTGTTGTCTCAATATCTTTTTTGTCAATACCTTCTGCTTTTAATGCTTCAATTACATTGTTCATATTAACGCTGTTCTCGTCTTGAACTTGTTTGGCTTCTTTGCCTTCTGTTATAACACTTAACATTAGTATTGCTTCGTCTGGCATGACCTCTTTTTCAGCAGAGCCGCTTACACTTATTTTATTGGTATTGTCATAAGACACAATAATCTGCTTCTCGCCCATTGTGTAAAAAATACCAGCGACAACAATTAGGGCAATTAATCCGAATACATAAATCATTTTTTCTTCCATGATGATTACCTCCTGTTTGTGTTTGAGATCTTTATTCTCTCTTATTTGTGTTTGAATCATTCTATGTTATTAATGTTTTAAACTCTTCTTATATAAATATACTATGAAAATTTCAAGTTGAGTTGAAGTTATAAATTTACAAAAATTATTGGGTTATATTGAGTGGAGAAAATTTGCTGGTGTTATTGAAAAGGCAAAAGAATCATGTAAAAATGTAGGTGTTGATATTAATAATCATTTTGTCGGAGCCGACAAAACGATAGATATGCCTAAAGCATAAGAAAAAACTTAAATAACAACCATAATGCCTCTTTAACAACAAAATATATATATCTTTCTATAAACAACAAATAACACATGAAATACATTGACTTATGCGAAATATACGAAAAGCTGGAATCAACGTCCAGAAGATTAGAGAAGACATATTATCTTTCTCAATTAATCAAAAAAACCAAAGCAGAAGAGTTATCAGAGGTTATGCTGTTGCTTGAAGGAAGGGTTTTTCCTCTGTGGGATACACGGAAATTAGGTATGGCCTCACGTTCAGTTGTAAAAGCAATTAATACTGCAACAGGAATAGACACAGATAAAATAGAACTTGAATGGAAAAAGACAGGTGATTTAGGTATTGTTTCAGAAATGCATACTAAACAGAAGAAACAGGCAACATTATTCTCGCAGGAATTAACAATAAAAAAAGTCTTTTCCAATCTGCAAAAACTTTCAGGAATGGAAGGCCAAGGAACAGTTGATATGAAAACAAAGCTAGTTGCAGAGCTTCTTACAAGCGCAAAGCCATTGGAAGCAAGGTATATTATCAGGACTGTTCTTGAAGATATGCGTGTTGGTGTCGGCTCTGGAAGTTTGAGGGATGCGATTGTCTGGAGCGAGTTCCCGTTAATCATTGGGCTTGAGCTTTCTGGTGAAGGGGACCAATTTTATTTCAAAGATAAGGAACAAATTAAGCCTGACAAAACAATTGTTTCTAAAAGTGAATTTGACAAGATAAACATTCTAAAAATAAAAGCAGTAGGGGTTGAAAACAAAGAGAAAATAAATGACAAAGAGAAAATAAATGACAAAGATAAGGGAAATGACAAAGAATTAGCCAGAGAATTGTTTAATTATTTCACTGAGAAAGTCGAAGAAGCATATAATATAACAAATGATTGGGCTGATGTAATAATTGCCCTAAGAGAAAAAGGATTAAAAGGCCTGAGCGAGATAAATATTAAGCCAGGAAAACCAGTAAAAGTTATGCTCTATCAAAAAGCAGCAAATATAACTGAAGCATTTGAAAGAGTGGGTAAACCCTGCGCTTTCGAGTATAAATATGATGGATTTAGGTTAGAGATTCACATTGTTGATTGTAAGAACAATATTGATGGCAAAGGCGGTGTTGTTAGTAAATGTAATGTTGATAATGAAAATGATGTTGACAGCAGGAGTAAAAAAGATAAAACACAAAAGAAGATTGTTCTCTTTACAAGAAGTTTTGAAGATGTTACAGAGCAGTTTCCTGATGTCGTGGAATTTGTAAAAAAATATGTCAGCGAAGATGTTAAAGAAGCGATTCTTGACAGCGAGGCAGTTGGATTTAATCCAAAAACAACGCAGTATCTCCCCTTCCAAAGTATTTCCCAAAGAATAAAAAGAATCTATAACATAAAAGAGTTAGCCAAGCAATTCCCTGTCGAGGTCAATGTGTTTGATATGCTTTATCACAATGGCAAAAGCATGATTAACGAGGAGTTTCATAAAAGAAGAGCATTACTTTCAAAGATAATTGACCCGCATCCAAGAAAAATGGTTTTATCAAGGATTATAATTACCAACAAAGAAGAAGAGGCAAATAAATTTTATCAAAATTCTTTGGATGCAGGAAATGAAGGAGTAATGGCAAAAAATTTAGAAGCTATTTACAAACCAGGCTCAAGAGTTGGTTATGGTGTAAAAGTTAAGCCTGTTATGGAAAGCTTGGATTTGGTTATAACTGGCGCAGAATGGGGCGAAGGCAAAAGAAAAGGATGGTTGACTAGTTTTGTTGTTGCCTGCAGAGATGAAGAAGGCAATATTGTTGAAATTGGCAAAGTTGGAACAGGCATTAAAGAATTGGAAGAAGAAGGTGTAACCTTTAATAAGCTCACTGAAATGTTAAAACCATCTATTAAAGAAGAAAAAGGTCAAGAAGTTAAAGTTAAGCCAAAAATTGTGATAGAAGTTCATTATGAAGAAATACAGAAATCTCCATCATACTCAAGCGGTTATGCTTTGAGATTTCCAAGATTTGTAAGATTAAGGGAAGACAGAAATGTTAATGATATTTCTACGTTAAAACAAGTCGAAGAATTGTATAGAGGGCAGAGGGGAAGGAAGTAGCCAGTCAATAAATACGAAAAATATAAAAAGCACAAGCTTAATAAAAACTTATTAAGTTAAATTAAGCAACATAAAAAATAATCTAAAAAAGGTGATAATATGGCAAAAAAAGAGAAAAATAAGTATTCTGTTTATTTGTTTGTAATTGCAGTTATAATTGTAATGTTTGGGGTTGCTATTCTGGCTGATTATTATATGGGTTTGAAATCAACAGGAGATTCATCATCTAGTGAAGGAGCAGTTGCTGAAGAAGCTGGAAACGATTTAGCAGGACAGGCAACTTCATTGGAAGTTTACGATAAATGTGTCAAAGAATGTGATGCTGGTAAAAAAAGAGCAGTTGATACTTCAGCAGCGCCTAAAAACATAGAAAACCCAGAATATATTACATGTATGAAAAAATGCGAAGATTTAGGAAATAAACTCAATATTTTTTGGTGCAGTGATACTGACGGAGATTCACCAAATGCTAAATATATCAAAGGAATAACTTATTCAACCAGCAATCCAAGCGGTAAAGTAGATGAATGTTATACTTTCTTCTCTGGAAAGGTTAGGTTAATCGAAGGTAAATGTGTTGGCAAAAATGGTAAAGACTATGCGATAGATTACATTGACTGTGAAAAAGGCTGTAAAGATGGTGTATGTGTAAAGTAAGATAAAATAAAATGAGAATATTAAAATGAAGATTGGAATAATTATAGCGACAAATGAGCCAGAAGTAGTATGGAATGCTTTTAGATTTGGTCTTATCTCACTAACATCAAATCATACGGTAAAAGTTTTCTTAATAAACAAAGGTGTTGAAGTAGAAGATATCAATGACAAAAAATATAACATCAAAGAACAAATAACTTCATTTATTGAAAACAAAGGGCAGATATTAGCTTGTGGAACATGTTTAAAATCTAGAGAAAAAGAAGGAAGTAGTGTTTGTCCAATTTCAACAATGAAAGATTTGTTGAAATTGGTTGAGGATTCTGATAAACTCTTAACATTTGGTTAAGATTATAATTTAAGTTTGAAAACAAGCTTCATCCAAAAATTCCGCTTTTTTAGTATTTAGAGCTGAGCAAAAAATAACAATATCACAGACCACAAACATCCTATCTTATTTGTTGTGATCTGTGGAATATCTAACCAACTAAAAAGTATATACATGTGGTTGGTTAGATACAATCATGGCGCGGACGGACTTTTTCTCTGAAAAAGTCCTACTCGGCTCAGCTAAAGCTTCGCCTCGCCCGGCCAGTGGCTTGCGAGTGAGCTCGTAAACCAAAATCATTTATTGATACCTTAGACTGCTCACTCGCTCACAAGCCACTGTTGTTTTTTGCATAGAATGGTAACTTGTTAAATTTTTTGATTAAGCCTTCAAAACCTAAACCTTTAAATAGCCCATTATGTTCTTTTATTACATCATGTTAAGAACTAATACTTGCGGTGAACTGGCACTCAAAGATATAAATAAAAAAATTACTTTATGCGGCTGGGTGCAGCATGTAAAAAATTTAGGCGGCATTATCTTCTTTTACTTGAAAGATCGTTACGGAACTACTCAGATTGTAGTTGATCCTAATCATGAGAAAGAAATCTATACTCTTGCAGAGACATTGAATAGGGAAGATGTAATTCAAGTAACAGGCAGAGTAAGAGCAAGACCACAAGGGCAGGATAATACAACTATTTCAACTGGTTCAATAGAAGTTCTCGCAGATAAGCTTGCTGTTCTAAACAAATCAGATACCTTACCTATAGATATGGAAGAAAAAACTACTACTAATGAAGATATGAGACTAACTTACAGATATCTTGACCTTAGAAGAACCAAACCTCAAAATAATATTATCTTGCGCCATAAAGTTATCAAGATTGTCAGAGATTATTTTGACAAAGAAGATTTTCTTGAAATTGAAACGCCAATATTAGCTAAATCAACTCCAGAGGGTGCACGAGATTATCTTGTTCCAAGTAGGGTTCATCAGGGCAAATTCTATGCGCTGCCTCAGTCTCCGCAGTTATTCAAGCAGCTTTTGATGTTAAGCGGATTTGACAGATATGTACAAATAGCAAAATGTTTTAGAGACGAGGATTTAAGAGCTGACAGGCAGCCTGAATTTACGCAAATAGATGTTGAAATGAGTTTTATTGAAGAGGAAGATATTTATCTGCTTATGGAAGGGCTGATGAAAGAAATATTCAAGATTGTTGGTGTGAAAGTTAAAACACCTTTCCCGAGAATAACTTATGCAGATGCGTTGGACAAATTTGGAAGCGATAAGCCTGATGTAAGGTTTGGGCTTCAGCTTATTGACATAACTGAAACTGCAAATAAATCTAGTTTTAAGGTTTTTACAGAAACTATTAAAAATGGCGGCAAGATAAAATGCATAAATGCACGAGGCTGCGCTAAATTTTCAAGAACAGAAATAGAAGAGCTTGAGCAGGTTGCTAAAGTATATAATGCAAAAGGTCTTGCATGGATAAAAGTAGAGGAGAAATCTGAAGCTTTAAAATTAGAAGGTATGTGTGTGAAATTTTTTAGTGAAGAGCAGCAGAAAGAATTAGTGTCTGCAACGAGCGCGAATCAGGGTGATTTATTATTAATAATTGCTGATCATAAACATCATATTGTTAACACTGCGCTTGGCCAGTTAAGATTGCATATTGCCAAAAAATTAGATATCATTCCTAAAGAAGATTGGAACTTTATATGGGTAGTTGACTTTCCATTGTTTGAATATGATGAAGACCAGAAAAGGCATGTAGCTGTTCATCATCCTTTTACGTCGCCAAAAGATGAGGATTTACAATTCTTAGAAGCCCATCCATCCAAAGTCAGAGCAAAGGCATATGACCTTGCTTTGAATGGTGTTGAGATTGGCGGCGGTTCAATAAGAATCCACAGAAGAGATATTCAGGAGCAGGTGTTTAATGCAATTGGCTTGGATAAGAAATCTGCACAGGATAAATTTGGATTCTTGCTAGATGCCTTTAAATATGGCGCTCCGCCTCACGGCGGCATTGCTTTTGGTGTCGACAGAATTGTTGCAATGATTTGCGGCGAGGAAAATCTGAGAGAAGTTATTGCATTCCCTAAAACAAAACACGCTGAAAGCCTGATGGAAGGCTCGCCAAGTGAGGTTGATAAAGAGCAGTTGGATGAGCTAGGGATGAAGATGGGGAAAGGGAAGTAAGTGTTAAATTTTGCTGCGTCAAAAAAATTCGCTGAACGTTTTGATACTGTTGTCACAGTTTTTCCTGATGGTTATCCAAAATATCAATCAATAGGATTAACACAAAACCAAAAAGACCGATGTCCTTATAGAAGAGAACAACAGATAGATTGTTTGTTAAAGTAAATAAATTGTTTGTCAAATTAAATTATTTATCTTTTCTAAAGAATTCTCATAAATTAGCTAAAATTAATTTTAATAACAACTTAATAACACATTTACAATCTACAATCCAAAACTTTCCTTGAAATCTTTCATTTGCTTGAATTTTTCTATGAACTTGTAGCCTTCATCTGTTATTGTAAGATATCTGTACTGTTTCTCAGTGATTTCCTGCACTAATTCTTTGCTCATAAGCTCTTCTAAATAACTGGTCATTAATTTATGTGAAAGGTTTGCTTTATACATAAGATGGGTTGGCTTTATTTTGCCGCCCTTTCTTTGTATAGCTTCCAGTATATCGTTTATTATATCTATCCTGGATCTTCTTTGCTGTGGCATGATAAGTATGTAAATGGTGCTTTATTTATTAATGTAATGGTTTTTTTGGAGATATAGCAACCATAAGAGTCTTATTCACTCTTATTGCTTATTTGTAATATTATGTAAAAAACAACAAAAAGCACTTTATCAGCATTTAGCTTTCCTGAAAATGGTTAAAAGATTGTATAATAATAGTAACAAACCAATCAATTGCAAACTTTCAGCAATTGCATAAAAATGCAGATTAAGAGCTACAAATAGGAAAGATAATTGGCTCAATGCCAAAAACCAAAAAGTAAACATGACATATCTTAATGACTTAACTTGTTTTGGCTTTGAAGTTTTGCATACTCTGTAATAATACCAGAAGAGTAATGATATAAATAATATAGCCGTAGCATGGAAAAAGAAATAATTGCTTAAGCTGAACCATGTTGCTATTAGAATTAACCAAAACATTATAATAAACAATTTTCTGTCTCTGTGCTGATAAAGTAGATAAAACAAACCCATAAATCCTGCTAAAAACAAGAATCTGTAGCCGATAAATCCAATAGAAACAAGTAAATCAGAGCTTTCAAGAACACTATAAGTGAGAACTATGTTCCCAACAACCTTCTCTTTAACAACTTCATAATACACGACAACATTTGTTAATAATTTGAAAAAGAATGCAGATGTTAGTGTAAAAAAGCTTAATGCAAGATATTTATACTTTTTATCCTGACAGAATGTATAAAGTTTATAACTGAATATTGCAATAACAAGTGTAATTATTAATGCAATTACTGCAGAAATAGTATCCATTCCATAAAACCATCTTGGGCTTAAAACGAACTTTAACATAGTATTTGGTAAATAAAGCCAGAGGTTTAAAAAGATTATGAAATAACACTTGTTTGTGTTCGTTTAATCTATTTTTGTGTTTGTTTCTTTTGTTCCTTAAATCTCCAATAAACTTTATAAATAACTATTATACTACTAACATTTACAATGACCAGCAACAAAACAAAGGAAAAAAAGCAAGGATTAACAGAAAAAAATAAAATAAATGAAGAGAAAGAAGTAATGAAAAATAAAGAAACAAAGCATAATAATTCATTCCTGTCTGTACAGGATGCTATGAAACAAGGCAGCGGCAGTGTAGCTATACGTGGCTGGATTCACAGAGAAAGAGGAAGTTCTAACCTCAAGTTTATTGTTCTAAGGGATTCTTCAAATATTATTCAATGCGTTATTGAAAAGAGTGTCGTAGGAGAAGAAAAATTCAAGGTTGCAGATAAATTGCAGATAGAAGCATCAATTGAAGTATTTGGTGACATAAAAGAGGATAAACGAGCGCCAACTGGATATGAAGTTCATGTGAAAAGTTTTGTTGTTGTCGGTGAATGCGATACATTTCCAATTACAAAGGACCAAGGCACAGAGTTTCTCGCAGATAACAGGCACTTGTGGTTAAGAAGCAGAAAAATGACAGCCATCCTTAAGGTAAGAAGCACAGTATTTGGAGCGATACATGAATATTTCAGAAGCCAAAGTTTTTATGAATACCAAAGCCCAATATTCCAGTCTGTGCAATGTGAAGGCGGCTCAACATTGTTCAGTGTGAATTATTTTAATCAAAAAGGTGTTTTTCTTGCACAAACATGGCAGCTTTACGCTGAGCCGGCAATATTCGGTTTAGAGAAGATTTATACT
>Ga0209211_10003382_pt1 | contig 26073 bp, 21 predicted proteins | sample RifGroA2_FD_183992 | JGI IMG/M metagenome (GOLD analysis project Ga0209211, IMG submission 183992) | Groundwater microbial communities from Rifle, Colorado, USA - Groundwater A2 (SPAdes) (version 2) | ecosystem: Environmental > Aquatic > Deep subsurface > Groundwater | place: Rifle, Colorado...
TGTACGCGATGCGCGACATCGCGCCGGCGAGCGGGTAGTAGACGCCGACCACCCAGCCCGAGGCGATGGTGACGAGCCGGCGCTGCTGGGCGGCCGGCGGCGGCGGGAGCGCGAGCGCGCCGGCCAGCGCCGCCACGATGACGACGGTCACGAGCTTCCTCATGGAGTCCTCCTTGCCTGCGACGGGTGGTAGGAAGATAGGCGAAGCGCCGGGGGCGGTCAAGTCGGCGCTGGTCCCGTCGCGCGCCGGCGTGCGGCCCGTGCTTCGTCTGGCCGGTCGAGACCGGTCCGTTGCCCCTGTGGATCAGGGTGCGGCATCCCGTGGTACTGCGCGGGGAGCCCCACGGCGAACCTCCGCAAGCTCGTCACCCTCTTCGTCCGCCCCGGCAGCGCCCTCGAGGCCCGCATGGCCGCGCTCCCGACGCGCACCCGCTGATCCCGGCCGCGACCCCGGTGTACACTGGGCGCCGTGGCGTCCCGCCTCGGGGTGGACATCGGCGGCACCTTCACCGACCTCGTCGTCGTCGACGACGCGACCGGCGTCGCGCGCGTCGGCAAGGTCCTGACGACGCCGAAGGACCCCGCCCTCGCCGTCGAGCAGGGGATCCAGGCGGTGCTCCCCGAGGCGTCAGCCGCGCCGGGCGCGGTGCGCGCGGTCGTCCACGGCACCACGCTCGCGACCAACGCCCTCATCGAGCGCAAGGGGGCGAAGACCGCGCTCCTGACGACCGCGGGGTTCCGCGACGCCCTCGAGATCCGCCGCGAGGGCCGCTACGACATGTACGACCTGTTCATCGATCCGCCTGCCCCGCTGGTCCCGCGCCACCTGCGCCGCGAGGTGTCCGAGCGGCTCCTGGCCGACGGCTCGGTGCTGCGGCCGCTCGACGAGGACGCGGCGCGGCGGGTGATCGCGGCGCTCGCCGCCGAGGGGATCGAGGCGCTCGCGATCTGCCTGCTCCACGCCCACGCGAACCCGACGCACGAGCGCCGGCTCGCCGAGCTGGTCCAGGACCTCGCCCCGCAGATCATCGCCTCCTGCTCGTCGGAGGTCGTGCCCGAGATCCGTGAGTACGAGCGGGCGTCCACGACGACCGCGAACGTCTACGTCGCGCCGCTGGTCGCGCGCTACCTCACGGACCTCGAGCGGCGACTCTCCGAGCTCGGCGTCCCCGGCCAGCTCTACGTCATGCAGTCCTCGGGCGGCATCGCGCTGCCGCCCCTCGCGCGCCGGCTCCCGATCCGACTGGTCGAGTCGGGGCCGGCGGCCGGCGCGCTGGCCGCCGCGCAGGCGGCGCGCGAGCGGGGCGAGCCGCGGCTCCTCTCGTTCGACATGGGCGGCACGACGGCGAAGGCGTGCGTGATCGATGGCGGCGCCCCGCTCGTCGGCCGCGAGTTCGAGGTGGCGCGGGCCGACCGTTTCAAGAAGGGCTCGGGGCTCCCCATCCGCGTGCCGGTCATCGAGATGATCGAGATCGGCGCGGGCGGCGGCTCGATCGCGCGCGTGGACCGCATGGGCCTGCTCAAGGTCGGCCCGGACAGCGCCGGCGCCGACCCCGGTCCGGCGTGCTACGGCCTGGGCGGGCGGCTCCCGACGGTCACCGACGCGGACCTCCTGCTCGGCTACCTCGACGCCGACTTCTTCCTCGGCGGGCGCATGCGGCTCGACCGCGAGGCGGCGCGCCGCGCGGTCACCGAGCACGTGGCGCGACCGCTCGGCCTCGACCCGACCGAGGCCGCGTGGGGCATCCACCGCGTCGTCAACGAGAACATGGCCGCGGCGGCGCGGATCCACGGCATCGAGCGCGGCCGCGACCTGCGCCAGTATCCGCTCTTCGCCTTCGGCGGCGCCGGCCCCGTCCACTGCTGGCAGGTGGCAAAGGTCCTCAAGGTCCCGCGCATCCTGCTCCCGTTCGGCGCGGGGGCGATGTCGGCCTGGGGCCTGCTCGCCGCGCCGCTCGCCTTCGACTTCGTCCGCACCGGGCGGGAGCGGCTCGAACGCGCCGACTGGGGCGCGATCAACCGGCGCTTCGAGGAGATGGAGGCCGAGGGGCGCGCGCTGCTCGCCCGCGCGGGCGTCGCGCCCGGCGACGTGCGCGTCGCGCGGATCGGCGAGATGCGTTACGTCGGCCAGGGCCACGAGGTCGAGTGCGCGGTGCCCGCGGGCACGCTGTCGGCCGCCAGCCTCTGCGCCATCACCCGGAGCTTCGAGGCGGCGTATCGCGCGCTCTACCACCGGCTCCCCCAGGGCGTGCCGATCGAGGCCCTCAACTGGCGCGCGATGGTCTCTGGCCCGGAGCCGGCGCGCGGGCTCGCGGGACGTCCGGAGCCTGCCGGCGCCCTGGGCCGACCACCCGCCGCCCGCGCCGACTCCGCGGAGAAGGGCGCCCGCAGGGCCTACTTCGCCGAGGCCGGCGGCACCGTCGAGACGCCCGTCCTCGACCGCTACGCGCTGGCGCCGGGGGCGGCCTTCACCGGCCCTGTGATCGTCGAGGAGCGCGAGTCGACGGCCGTGCTGGGGCCGGGCGCGCGCTGCCGGGTGGACGACGGCCTGGCGCTCGTCGTGGAGATCCCCGGATGAGCCTCGACCCCGTCACCCTCGAGATCTGCTGGAACCGCCTGATCGGCGTCGTCAACGAGCAGGCCGCGGCGCTCATGCGGACCTCGTTCACCTCCATCGTGCGCGAGGCCGGCGACCTCTCGGCCGGTGTCTTCGACCGCCGGGGCTACATGATCGCGCAGGCCGTGACCGGCACGCCCGGCCACATCAACTCGATGGCGCTCGCGATGCGGCACGTCCTCGCGGCGCACCCGCTCGAGACGCTCCGGCCGGGCGACGTGCTGATCACGAACGACCCGTGGCTCACCTCGGGGCACCTCAACGACGTCACGATCTGCTCCCCCGTCTTCCGCGGCGCCGACTGCGTCGCATTCTTCGCCTCGACCTGCCACACGGCCGACATCGGCGGCCACGTGCTCTCGGCCGAGGCGCGCGAGGTGTACGAAGAGGGGCTCCAGATCCCGATCCTCAAGCTCTACGAGGCGGGGCGCCCGAACGCGACGCTGCTCGCGATGCTCCGCGCCAACGTGCGCCTGCCCGAGATGGTGCTGGGCGACTTCCACGCCCAGATCGCGGGCGGCGCCGTGGGCGGCGACCGGCTCCTCGAGTTCATGGCCGAGTTCGGCCTCGAGCGCCTCGAGCCGCTGGCCGACGAGATCGTCGGGCGCACCGAGCGCGCCATGCGGGAGGCGATCCGCGCGCTCCGGCCCGGTGTCTACGAGCACGCGATCACCTCCGACGGCTTCGACGAGCCGGTCACGATCCGCGCCCGCTGCGAGGTGCGGGGCGACGAGATCCGGGTCGACTACGCGGGCTCCTCGCCCGCGAGTCGCCGCGGCGTCAACGTCGTCATGAACTACACCGAGGCGTACACGACGTACGGCGTGAAGGTGATCGTGAGCCCCGACGTCCCGAACAACGAGGGCGCCTTCCGCCCGCTCCGGATCACCGCGCCCGAGGGCTCGATCCTGAACGTCCGGCACCCGGCCGCGGTCGCCGCGCGTCACGTCATCGGCCACTTCCTGCCGCACGTCGTCGCCGGTGCGCTCGGCCAGGCGCTCCCCGAGCGGGTGATGGCCGAGGGCTCGGCGAACATCTGGGGGATCCAGGTCTCGGGCAAGGACCTCGCGGGCGCGCCGTTCACCTTCGTGACCTTCTGCTCCGGCGGGACCGGCGCCCGCGCCACGAAGGACGGCCTCTCGGCCACGGCGTTCCCCTCGGGAGTCCTCGGCACGCCCGTCGAGGTGATCGAGACCCTCTCGCCGCTCGTCGTCGAGCGGAAGTGCCTGCGCGAGGGCTCGGGCGGAAGCGGCTGCTATCGGGGCGGCCTCGGGCAGACCATCGCCTTCCGCGTACGGACGCACGAGCCCTTCGTCTGCTCGATCCTCGGCGACCGCACGCGCGTCCCGGCCGCCGGCTTCCTCGGCGGCGCCCCCGGAGCACCCGGCCTCGTCCTGATCGACGGCGTCGCGCCGGCGAACCCGAAGGCCGAGCAGACCGTTCCCCCGGGGGCGCTCGTGGAGGTGCACCTGCCCGGCGGAGGCGGCTACGGCCCGGCCGCCGGGCGCCCTCCTGACCTCGTCGCGCGCGACCTCCTCGAGGGCTACTGCGTCCCGCCCTGAGTCGGCGTCAGGGACGCTGGGTTCTTCACGCGCTCCGGGCGGCGTCGGCGCCGGCGCGCTCGCGGGGCGCCACCGTGAAGATCACGGCGAGCGCCCCCAAGCGTCAAGAGCCCGAGCCGTCCCAGAGGGCGAACAGGGTTCCACCGCCATCCGGCTTCGGCGCGACTCTCACCGTGGCGACGAGGGGCCGGTAGACGTAATACCGGCGCGTGGGCTGCGGGCCGCCGCGCGGACGAACTGCACGCGAGGTACTAGCCCGGCGGGCCGACCCCGCGCAGCGGGGCGGGGAAGCACGGAATCGTGGTTCGTTGGTTTGCCAGGATGTTGCGTTCTGTGTCATCGGCTCACACGACGCTGACGACCGCTCTCCCTCCTGGATACAGAAGTACCCAAAATCACTCTTGTCCAAATTGGGTTTCACGCAGGCCGACTTGGACAGCATCCGAACCCTCCACCCGAGGAGACTGGGTTGCCCACGGCCCACGGGATGCCCGTTCTTGGCCGCGAAACGACGATCCTCGGCGTCTCCGAGCCGCGAGAGGTCCGCTCCACAACTTGGACAGCATCTCACGAGTGCCAGCAGACCTCGACCGGACGCCGAGCGGAAGCTCCAGTGATTTCACGCGCTTACCCCGTCCAAGAACCGCGTTTCGACCCGAATTTGGACAGCAGTGACCCAAAATCTGATAGTTGCAACCTCAGCACGCGAGCAAATTTGGCCCATGAATTGCACTATCTCTCGCTGCGATGTCCACGTGTGACCGGCCTCACCCACCGCAGGCCCCACATTGCCATCCTCTTCGCTCATCTCCGATAATATGGCGGCTGGTGACTTTCCCTCAGGGAGTCCGTCCTTCGAATTCCGGCAAGCCTGACGTAGCAGGCCGATCCGGCGCGTCCGTCGGCCGTTCAGTCCTTGCCATCGGGCCGTGACCACCGCCATGATGAGCGCTGCGCTTGCCTCTCGAGCCTCAAAGCTCCGTGTCACACTGGTCCGTGGGCCGATTGTCTCTACGGCGCGCTCGGTCAACAACGAGGCGACGCCGTGCATCGGCCTCGCGTACGTGTCCGCGTACGCGCGGGCGCACGGATACGCGCCGACGATCGTCGACGCGATCGGCGAGGGCCTGAACTGCTACTGGGCGGTGCCTGCGCATCGCGGCTACGTCTGCCAAGGACTTACCGTCGAGGAAATCCTGGCGCGCATACCGCGCGACACCGACGTCATCGGCTTCTCCGCGATGTTCTCCGGTGAATGGCCGGTTCAGCGGGAGCTGATCGCAGCGACGCGCCGGGAGTTCCCGAAGGCGGTCATCGTCGCCGGCGGCGAGCACATCACGGCGCTGCCCGAGTATAGCCTGCACGACTGCCCTGCGCTCGACGTGTGCGTCCGGGGCGAGGGAGAGCACACCTTCCTCGAGCTGCTCGAGTGCCTGAGCGAGGGGCGGGATCTCGGCACCGTCAACGGCATCGCCTACCTGGACGGCGACGGCCGGTTCCGCGCGAACGACCACATGCCACGGATCCGCGAGTTGGCCCGGATCCCGTGGCCCGACTGGCCGGAGGGGTACCTCGAGAAGTTCTGGGCAGCTGGCAAGTCGTACGGCATCGCCTCCGAACGCGACATGCCGCTGCTCGTCTCGCGGGGCTGTCCGTACCAGTGCACGTTCTGCTCGAGCCCGCAGATGTGGACCACGCTCTACCGGTTGCGCGACGCCGACGACGTGATCGCCGAAATAGAACACTACAGAACGCGATACGCGATCACGAGCCTCCAGCTGTACGACCTCACGGCGATCACGAAGAAGAGCTGGACGGTCGAGTTCGCGAACAAACTCACGGCCCGCGGGATCGACTTGAAGTGGTCGCTCCCGTCCGGGACGCGCAGCGAGGCGCTCGACCACGAGACGCTTGGCTTGCTCAAGCGCACGGGCTGCAGCTACCTCGTCTACGCGCCGGAGAGCGGGTCGCCGAACACGCTCCAGATGATCAAGAAGAAGATCCAGCTCCCTCGCATCACCGCCTCGATTCTCGAGGCCAAGCGACAGGGGATCGTCGTGCGCACGAACCTCATCATCGGGTTCCCGCATGAGACCCGCCGGGATGTCTTCCAGACCATTCGCTACGGGCTCATGCTCGCCGCCCGCGGGGCCGATGAGGTGAGCATCAACATCCTCTCGCCCTACCCAGGCTCCGAGCTCACCCGCGGGCTCATCGAGGCCGGGAAGGTCCGGCTCGGCGATCGCTACTTCCTCCAGCTCACCTCACTGAACAGCGACTACACGCGCATCAACCCGTTGACGCTGAACCCCGTGATGGGGCCACGGGAGCTCGCGCTCTACCGGATCGGCTTCATGCTGCTCAACTACCTGATCGGCTATGTGCTGTACCCGGCACGGATCTGGCGGACCATCCGGAACGTCTTCATGTCCCGCCACGCGGCTGCGACCGTGTTCGAGCATCGCCTCAAGGACGCGCTGAGGCGGACGGCTCGGGGAACGAGGTAGACGTTGGGCTCGGACGTCGTCCGCGCCCGCGCGCTCGCGCTCGGGGCGGTCTTGGTGGCCGTGGGGCGCATGAGGACGCGCCTCCTGGTCGTGGCCCTCGGGATCGCGCTGGCGGCCGTGTACGTGCCGATGGCCCTCTTCCGGCTCGTCGATGCCGACGAGGGCATCTACCTCCTCAACGCCAAGCTGGTGATGGGCGGCAAGCTGCCGTACCACGATTTCTTCTATCCGCAGATGCCGCTGCTGCCCTACGTCTACGGGCTCTGGATGAAGCTCTTCGGTGTCTCCTGGTACTCCGGCCGGCTCCTGTCGGCACTCTTCGCCGTCGCGCTCGGCCTGCTCCTCTACGCTCACGTCGCGCGGCTGACGGGAAGCCACCCACTCGGGATCCTGGCCGCCTCGCTTTTCGCCTCGAGTACGCTCGGCCTGGCATGGCTCTCGCCCGTCAAGACTTTTTCGCTGGCCACCTTCCTACTTTTCGCGTCGTACGCCGTAGTCTTCTCGCGTCGCCATCGCTGGAAATACTTCGTCAGCGGTCTCCTTCTCGGGCTCGCGATCGACGTGCGGCTCTACCTAGTCGTAGTGATCCCACTGATACTGGTCCACCTCGTTCGCACGGAGACCGGGGACCGCCGGCTTCAGGTGGCGCGCTTCACAGTCGGGCTGGTCATCGCCCTCCTCCCCAACGAGTTCTTCCTGCTTGTGGACCCCGACGTCTACCTCTTCAACGTTCTTGGCGTGCACGGTATCCGGTCGCCGTTCGGGCTGGTCGGCCTCGCGTCCCAGAAGATCGAGCTGCTCACTGACCTCCTCGGCGTGAACCCCACGTACGGCGGGTGGAGCCTCCAGTTCACGCTCCTCCTCCTCCTCAATGCCGCGGCGCTGGCGGCGACGCTCCGGTCGAAGGAGCTGCCGCCCCTGGCGGCGGGGATCGCCGTCGCGATCATAGTGGTGAGTCTCTTGCCCACGCCGACGTACGCGCAATACTTCAGCATTGCCGTGCCGTTCCTTATCGTCAACGCCGTCTTCGGCTGCGCGCGGCTACGAGACGAGCTGTCGAGCCCGGCAGGCCGTGTGCTCCGTCGATACGTCCACGCGCTCTTCGCGGCATTCCTCGTCGCATACCTGCTGCCGGCGCCGTTCGCGGCGTACCGCTACACTGTCGGCGGCGACAAGGTCCCGGGCGTCTTCACGCGCCAGAACGCGCCCAGTTGGACGATCCCGATGATCCGACAGGTGTCGAGGGCCATCGACGAAGCGGCCCCGGTGCCGTCGGGGGAAACGCTGAGCTGGTGGCCGGGCTACCTGCTCGAGTCGAACAGCTCGGTCCTGGCCAAGCTCGAGAACCCGTATGCTCTCTGGTACTCCTCGAACTTGAGCCCCCTCCAGATCACGAAGTACAAGTTCATCTCGTACCCCGAGCTCGAATGGCACATCCGCAACCGCACCGCACCGGTCGCGGTCGTGGGCAACTGGATGTTGGGCTCGAAGCCGTTCTACCGGGACCTCCTCGTGCGCAGCGGGTACGTCCTGACCCGCCGCGTCGGCGAGACGGAGATCTACGCGTGGCGTCCTCGCTGAACGAAGGCCGGGAGCGTAGCCGCGCCGAGCGGTGCCGGGCATGACCCGCGTCGTGTTCCGCAACCAGCAGGAGTTCAAGGCGTGGAACGACTCGATGGTCGAGAAGTACGACATCGAGCGCTTCCATGACCATCCAAGTCCGTTCGTACGCTACGTCGAGGGCAAGCGCATCCGCCGCACCTTCGCGCTCCTGGCGCCCGGTCCCCGCGACCGCGTGCTCGAGGTGGGGTGTGGGGCCGGCCACCTTCTCGAGCGACTCCCCGAGGGGCGGCGCTTCGGTCTCGATCTCTCCGAGTCCATGCTGCGTAGGGCGCAGCGGCGAGTCGATCCGGGGACGCTTCTCCAGGCGAACGCGGAGAGTCTGCCCTTCCGTACCGGCGCGTGGGATCGCGTGTACTGCTCGGAGGTGCTCGAGCACCTCGCCGACCCGCGTGCCGCGCTGGCTGAGATCGAGCGGATCGTCGCCACGCACGGCGTGGTCGTTGTCTCCGTACCAAACGAGCGCCTGATCAACAGGCTCAAGGCGGCGGTTCGCAAAACGGGGCTATCCCGCGCCGTCCTGCGGACCGGGACCAGCGACTACGCGATGCCCGAGCGGATGGACGACGAGTGGCACCTGCACACGTTCAATCGGAAGGGCCTACTCAACGCCATCCCACGGGGGCTGCGCGTTGCGCGCCTGGAAGCGATTCCTTTCCGCTGGCTGCCCCTGCGCTACGTGGCGCGCTGCGAGCCCGCCGATCGGCTGGTCGCGGCTCCGTCGCACCCGCGATCATGGCCGGCCGCGCTTTATGGGTGGCGGGCTCGCGGCGACCTCCACGCCGTGAAGCGCCGGATTCAGGAGTGGCTGCGAGTAACGCCATGCGACCGCATGCTCGACGCTGGCTGCGGGGCGGGAGAGCTGGCGAGCCTCGCTCCCGCGGATTACCTGGGGCTCGACACCGACGCGGCGGCCGTTGCTCAAGCCCGCCGCCGCTATCGCCGCGACGTACGAAAGCGGTTCCTCATCGCCGACGCGGCGATGACGGACTTCCCCGCGGATTTCTTTGACATCGGACTAGTCCGCGGGATGGCCGAACCCGGGCGCGCGAGCCTCGACGTGATTGCTCGAGCAACCCGAGGGCCGATCATCCTCGTCCAGCCCGCTCGCGCCTCGCTCGAGTCGCTGCGCGCATCGCTGGCGCACGCGGGACTCGGCGTCGACAGTGACGAGGTCACGCGTGTGCATCGGATTCTCGTGTGTCGTCGCGGAGCGCAACGCCGCTAAGCGAGGGAATCTCCGTCACGCTGCCCTAGAAAGGTGTGCGGCGGCCGGACGATGTTCGTCGTCGGCGCCTCTGAGAGTCTGCGACGGCCGGCGCACCCGAGCCCTGAGGCGGTGATTCATCTCGCCTGAGCTGCAGAAGACGGCTCCGGTGATATGCGAGCCTTCGCGCGAAGGTCGCCGCGTGTTGCTCCTTCCGGTGGGTCAGCATCGCCGGGCGCCGCCGATCATAGACATCCGACGGCGCGATGTTGCCGAGCCCCTCGTGAGATCGATGATGGTTGTCGAAAGCGTCGGCTACTCGCAGGTCTTGCCGCGCGTGCCGCTCGCAGCCCAGCTGTTGGCGTGGTGCCAGCGGAGGGAGTCGAGCGTGAGGCCGCCCTCGGCGAAGCAGTGCTCGACGTGAGCGCGCGGCATGTAGTGCGCGACGGGTGCGAGCAACTGGTCGAACGCGATCGAGTGCACCTCCCGGAACGGGAACTGGACGAGGTCCGTCAGGTAACTGCTGTACGGGAGGGCCCGCGCAAGCCGCGGGCGCGTCCGTGCCGGCGCGTAGAGCAGGCGCAGCACGATCCAGAGCGGTATCGTGAGGACCCACGCGAGCCCGCGCACGAGCGGCAACGGCAGCCGGCTTGTGAGCCGTCGTGTCGGGTCCACCAGCGCCAGGACCCAGCCGTTGCCCTCGCGGGCGTAGAGCCACGCGACGAACCGCCCGCCCGGGACGAGCAGCGGTGCCAGCGCGCGGAATCCCGCTTCGGGCGTTCCCAGATGGTGGAGCACGCCGATCGAGTAGATCAGGTCCATGCTCTCAAGGCGAAATGGCGGGCGCGTCAGATCGCCCTGGACCACGTGGACGTTGTCGAGATCGCCGGTGTTCTGCGCCGCCGCGTCTACGGCCGGTCCGATGTCGATGCCGATGACGTCCTTGGCGCCGAAGGCTGCGGCCAGACGCAGGTGGCGGCCCTTGCCGCAGCCCGCGTCCAGGACCCGGCGTCCCTCGAAGGCCTCGCGTCCAACGGGGGCGATCCAGCCGAGCATCTGCTCGTCGTACTCCGGGCGGATCTCAGAGAAGTGCGTCCACTCGTAGCCGAAGCGCCGTGCCGTCGCGGCGGCCTCCTCGGCGAGTGCCTCTGGGAGCAGGCGGGGGACTCCACGGGTGATCGGGTAGCGGGCGGAGCAGCGATTGCACGCAAGCTCGCCCTCGACGATGTCGCCGGCCTCCGGCACCGCTCGCGTCGGAGCGAGATCCCCGTGACACGCGGGGCAAGCGAGGAGGTCGAGCAGTCGCCGCTTCACGCCGGACGGTACTGCCGGGCCCAGAGCTGGAACGCCAGCAGCGTGTAGAGCTTCTTCCTGTGATCGTGGCGTCGGGCTTCGTGCTCCACGAGGAGCCGCTCGACGGCCTCGGGACGGAAGAGGCCGGTCCGGCGGAGCGCGTCGGGCGCGCACGCCTCGCGCAGGAGCGGGCGAAGCTCACCGCGGAACCAGTGGCCGAGCGGGATGCCGAAGCCCTTCTTCGGCCGCCGGGCGATGTCCCGGGGCAGCATGTCGCGCACCACGCGCTTGAGCGCCCACTTGGTCGTGAGGCCGCGGAGCTTGAGGCGCATCGGAAAGCTCGCCGCCAGCTCGACGACGCGCCGGTCCAGCAGCGGCACGCGCACCTCGAGGGAGCACGCCATGCTGGCGCGGTCCACCTTCGAGAGCACGCCCTCGCCCAGGTAGCCCTTGAGGTCGAGATAGAACATCCGCTCGAGCCCCACGGCCGTGGTCGCGTGCGCGATGATCTCGTGGAAGGCGTCGTACGAAGGAGGCGTCTCCATCCTGGCGAGCGCGTCGGGCGTGAAGAGCTCGCGCTGCTCGGCGGGCGTGAACGAGCCGAGCCACACGGCGTGGCGCTCGACGCCAGCGTACTCCATCCCCTGGACGAAACGCTTGAGCCTGAAGTCGAGGCTCAGATTGGCGAGCGACACGGGCAGTCGCTCGACGAGGGGCCGGATCAGGCCCCGGCGGAGCCAGCGCGGGACCGGCTCGAGGGCGCGCGCCAGGCGGTGGGCCTGATAGGTCGGGTAGCCGGCGAACAGCTCGTCGCCGCCGTCGCCCGAGAGCGCGACGGTCACCGAACGTCGCGTGAAGCGGGAGAGGAGATACGTCGGGATCAGCGAGGCGTCGCCGAGCGGCTCGTCGAGGAGCTCCGGCAGCCGCGCCACCAAGTCGAGCGCCGCGCGCGGGCCCAGGATCTCCTCGTGGTGATCCGTGTCGAGCGCCCGCGCCACCCGCCGCGCGTGCGCGGACTCGTCGAACGATGGGTCCTCGAAGCCGATCGAGAAGGTCTTGAGCCGCCCCGGGGCGTGGCGGACGGCGAATGCGGCGACCGCGCTCGAGTCGATCCCGCCGGAGAGGAACATGCCGAGCGGGACGTCGCTGACCAGGTGCTGGCGGACCGAGATGTCGAGCGTCGTGCGGAGTTCCTCGATCGCCTCGGCCTCCGTGACCGTCCCCCGCCGGCCGAAGGCGAGGTCCCAGTACGGCTCGACCTTGAGGCGCCCGTCGGTGTAGGTGAGCCAGTGGCCCGCCGGGAGCTTCCGGACCGAGCGGAAGATCGCGTGCGGAGCCGGGACGTACTCGTGGGCGAGGTAGCGCGAGAGCGCCGTGAGGTCGAGCGTCCGCTCCACCGCCGGGTGCTCGACCAGGGCCTTGAGCTCCGAGGCGAAGACGATCTGGTCGGGAAGGGCCGCGTAGTAGAGCGGCTTGATCCCCAGCCGGTCGCGCGCGAGGACGAGCGTCCGGGTGGGCGCGTCCCAGAGCGCGAACGCGAACATACCCTCCAGCTCGGCGAGCGCGCCGAGTCCCCGCTCCTCCCAGGCGTGGACGATGACCTCGGTGTCCGAGCAGGTCGCGAAGACGTGGCCGCGCGCCGCGAGGAGCCGCGTCAGCTCGCGGTAGTTGTAGATCTCACCATTGAAGACCACCCAGACGCGCCGGTCCTCGTTGCTCATTGGCTGGTGACCGGTCGCGAGGTCGATGATCTTGAGCCGGCGCATCGCGAGCCCGACCGGCCCCTGGACGAAGAATCCCTCGTCGTCGGGGCCGCGGTGGGCGATCCGGTCGTTCATGCGCTTGAGGATCACCGGATCGGGAGTCCGGTCGGCGCGCGCCAACACGTTGCCGACGATGCCGCACACGGGCGCTATGCCTTTCCGTCCAGCCCGACCGTCTCGCGGACGTAGTACGTGGGTTTGCGCTGCGTGTCGTGGAAACCGCGGATCACGATCTCCGCGAGAAAGCCGATGAAGAGCGAGAAGATCCCAGTGATGAAGAAGAGCACCATCAGGAAGACCAACGGCGTCGCCTCGAACCGCCTGAGCAGGAATACCCGGTAGGCCACGACGTCGAGGGCGAGCAAGCCGAGCATCAGAGAGAGGAGCCCGAAGCCTCCGAAGATATAGTTCGGCCGCGACTGGAAGTCTCCAATAAACTTCAGCGTGATGAGGTCGACGAGCACCTTGTAGGTCCGGAGGAGCCCGTACTTGGACACGCCCCGCGTGCGCGGGTGGTGAGTCACCTCCATTTCCGTCACGCGCCCGCCGACCCACGCCGCCAGGACCGGGAGGAACCGGTGCATCTCGCCGTAGAGGCTCACATCCCGGACGACCTCCCGCCGATAGGCTTTCAGCGTGCAGCCGAAGTCGTGGAGCGGTACGCCGCTGACCTTCTTGATCAGGAAGTTCGCCGCGTGGGAGGGCAGGAGCCGCGTGAGCCAGGGGTCGTTCCGGTCGCGGCGCCAGCCCGAGACGACGTCGTAGGAGTCTCCGAGCTGCTCGACGAGGCGCGGGATATCCTGCGGATCGTTCTGGAGATCGGCGTCGAGCGTGACCAGGATCGGATGCCGCGCGTGGGCGAAGCCGGCGGCGAGCGCGGGCGTCTGGCCGAAGTTCTTCCGCAGCCGCACGAGGCGGACCCGCTCGTCGGCCGCCGCGAGCTTTCGGAGCACGTCCCACGAGCCGTCGGTCGAACCGTCGTCCACGTAGATCACTTCCCAGTCGCGCCCCATCGGCTCGAGCGCCTCCGTCAGGCGCTCGTGCAGCGGCTCGAGGTTGTCTCGCTCGTTGAGCACGGGGAGGATGACAGAGAGCGGCGTCAGGTCGCCGGCGCTCATTGGAGCAGGGCCCGCGAGTCAGACTCGCATCGTGGGTGGCCTGCGAAAGAAGCGCGACGCTTCATCACCGGCCGTTCGGCGGCGGGCGCGTGTAGATCTCGGCGGCACCGATCTTCTCCTGCATCACCTCTAGCCGTGCTGGACGACGTGCGACCGGATCCGCTGGCTGTTGAACGGCAGGATCTGCGGGTAATGGAGGTCGTGGTACGGGAACTGCCCTGGACGACGAGCGGCGAGACGCGGAGACAACCCCTTCGTCGCCGTCGTCCACGCGGAACAGCCTCATGGGACGAGTTTGGCCTCCGCGCACCACTGCGCTGGCGCCCACCTGGACGCCGACGACGACCCGCTGCCGCTTCACGTCCCAGTCCACGCCGGTCACCGCCCACGAGGGGGCAGCCCTACGATGGCTCGGCATTGGTCGTGTCGTACATCGCTCCGCGTCCCCTCTGCGTGTTGAGTTGGAGCATAGCGGGTACCGCCCATGAATCCACACGATTTCCTCAAGAGCCGCACATTCCAGCGAGTTCCCGAGGTCCCCGGTGAACATAAGTCCTCGTCGCAAGAGAAGATTCGCCTCTCAGCCGGCTCGCCCTTGCCGCGCCCATCTCCTCGGCGGCGTAGATGGTCGCCGGCTGGAAGAGGAACGTGATGTCGAAGAGCAGCGGGTTCGCGGGGGTCACGCCGGGCGCCAGCGCCGCCCACGGCGTGAACATGACGACGTTGTCGGCGGGCGAGAGGACCTTGCCCGGCAGGAGGGCGCGGCCCAGGACGAGGAACGGCAGGATCAGGAGCGCCAGCGCGAGGACGAGGTCGGGACGCCTCCGGACCCACTCACGCGGGCGCATCGCACGACATTCTACGCCCGCGAACCCGACCTGACTATCGCTGCGGGGCGTCGCCGAGGGCGACGACGACGAGCGAGCCGTGGGCGTCCACGGGACGCACGCCGCGCCCGTACGCCGCGACCTCCTCGCACAGCCAGCCGACGCAGGGCGTGCGCGGGTCCACCTCGTTGCGGATCGCCGCCCATTCCTTGCTCGCGGCCGAGCCGAGGACCCGGTGGCGGGCGGTCGACTCGACGACGAGCACCAGCCGCGCGACGTCCGCCTCCAGCCGCTTGAGCGCGGCGGCCGCCGCGTCGACCGAGCCCTGGATGAGCGCGTCGCGGTCGGGGAGCGTCTCGCTCGCCGGGAAGCCGTCGGCGTAGCCCAGGCCCGTCGCGTAGTTCGCCTCGAGACACGCCGCACTCGCGACGGGCTCGGCTGACGAGCCGTAGACCATCGGCGAGGAGAGCACGCTGCACACCGTGCGCATCTTGGGGCCCATCAGCACGCGCCACGGCGCCAGGAACTGCTCGGCCGGCCCGCCGAGGCCGGGCCGCACGAACGCCAGGCCGAGACCCCGCGGGTAGCGCATCCTGAAGGGCCAGCCCGCGAGGATGAGCCGCGCGATCCCCTGGCTCGCCTCGGCCAGATTGCGGCCCGGCGCGGCGGCCACGCCGCTCACCGCGCCCTCGCCGTTGGCCAGGCAGATGACGAGCGCGCCCGCGCCCACGGCGCCGTTGTGCGTGAGGATCGCGGTGGTCGCGCCGCCGGCGACCCCGACCGGGCCGAGCGCGCCACGGATCATGGGGACCGCGTCCTGCGTCGGCACCCCCGCCGTGACCAGGAGGACGAGATCCGGCGTCAGGCCGTGCAGGCCGGTACGCGCCATGGCCGTGGCGCGGACGGCTGCCCAGATGGTGTCGGGATGGGAGGAGAAGCCGACCCCGACCCTGAGGGCCCTTCCCGTTGCGAGTTCCGCGGCTGTGAGCGCTGTCTGCTCAATCATGGCTTTCCGACAAATGCAGCCAGGATGCCAAGTCCAAGTGCCCGAGATTACTGGGGTCGACTCCGTGAGACGGGCCTGGTTGTGCCAGTTCGGCAGACTTCCGTGCCGATCTATCGTCAGAGTACCCCGTACTCCTTGAGGCGCCGGTAGATCGTCCGCCGGGAGATGCCGAGCGCCTTGGCGGCGGCCTCCTTGTCGTCACGATAGAAGGCGAGGGCGCGAAGGATCAGCTCCTTCTCGACGTCGGCGAGCTGCGGGATCGCGCCGGCCGTGGCGGTGGCGCCGGGCGTCGCCACGCTGCGGGTGAGCGTGGGCAGGTCGGCGAGCGTGATCTGCTCGCGCGCGCCCATGGCGTAGGCGCGCTCGACCAGGTTCTCGAGCTCGCGCACGTTGCCTGGGAAGTCGTAGGTGTCGAGCATGGCGAGCGCCTCGGGAGCGATGCCCCGCACGTCGCGGTGGAAGCGGCGGTTGAACCGGCGCATGAAGTGGTTCACGAGGGCCGGGATGTCCTCGTGCCGCGCGCGCAGGGGCGGCAGGGTGACGCGCACGACGTTGAGGCGGTAGTAGAGGTCCTGGCGGAACCGGCCCTCGGCGATCGTGCGGTCGAGGTCGCGGTTGGTCGCGGCGATGACGCGCACGTCCACGGCGTAGGCCTTGGTGGACCCGACCGGCCGGACCAGCATCTCCTGGAGCACCCGCAGCAGCTTCACCTGGAGGGCGGGCGACAGCTCGGCGATCTCGTCGAGGAAGATCGTGCCTTCGTGGGCCCCGCGAAAGAGGCCGAGGGCGTCCGAGACGGCGCCCGAGAAGGCGCCGCGCACGTGGCCGAAGAACTCGGACTCGATCAGGTCCTCGGGGATCGCACTGCAGTTGACGGGGACGAACGGCCCCTTGGCGCGCGAGGACAGGCGATGGATCGCGGCGGCCACCAGCTCCTTGCCCGTGCCGCTCTCGCCCTCGATGAGCACGGGCGAGTCGGTCCCGGCGACCTTGGCGATGATCTCCTTCACCCGCTGCATGGGCGTGGAGTTGCCGACGAGCTCGTTGACCGTCAGCTCCTCGCCCAGGCGCGCGCGGAGCGACTGCACCTCGCCCTTGAGGAACTTGCGCTCGGTGACCCGGGCCATGAGGTGGCGGAGCTCATCGAGGATCAGGGGCTTGGAGAGGTAGTCATAGGCGCCTTCCTTGAGGGCCTCGACCGCCGAGGCGATCGTCGGGTAGCCGGTCATGACGATGACCTCGATGGAGTCGTCGTGCTTCTTGATCTCCCTGAGCAGCTCGAGGCCGCCCATCTCGGGCATGCGGATGTCGGTGATCGCGGCGTCATAGAGATCGGTGCGCAGGGCGTCGAGGGCCTCCCGCGCGTTGCTCGCGGTGGCCACCTGGTAGCCCCACTGGGCCAGGGCTTCCCGGAGGAGCCGGAGGATCGAGGGCTCGTCATCGACGACGAGGACCTTGGCGGCTTCCATGATTCTCGACACTGTAGCATGGGCCCGGTGTCAGACTGACAAGGTATTCGTCAGCTGACATTGCGCCGGGGCAGTCGGCATGTTAGCGTAGGTGTTGACTTTTTCACCGAGGAGAGGCCCCGAATGGCTGACGCCGCGACCGTCCACCTGACCGAGCAGAACTTCGACGAGGCCCTCGCCGCCCAGACGGGCGTGATGATGGTCGACTTCTGGGCCGAGTGGTGCGGCCCCTGCCGCGCCGTCAGCCCGGTCCTCGAGAGCCTCGCACGGGAGTCCGAGGGCCGCGTGACCCTCGCCAAGGTCAACGTGGACGAGCACCCCGGGCTCGCGGCCCGGTACGGGATCCGCTCGATTCCGACAATCCTCTTTGTGAAGCAGGGCAAGGTCGCCGACCAGGTCATCGGCGCCGTGCCCCGGGCGAAGATCAAAGAGAAGCTCGACGCGCTCGCCTGACCTGCCCCCGGCGGGGACCGCATCAGCACCTCCGGCATAGGCATCCCGTCGCTCTCACCGAGCCGCGAGGACTTCCGGGGCCTCGCGGGGCAGGGCAACCTTGTGCCTGTCTTCGCCGAGCTTCCGGCCGACCTCGACACGCCGCTCTCCGCCTACCTGCGTCTCAGACCGAGCCCGTACGCCTTCCTCCTCGAGTCGGTCGAGGGCGGCGAGGTGTGGGCGCGCTACTCGTTCCTCGGCACCGACCCGCTCATGGTGCTGACGGCCAAGAACGGCCGGATCACGCTCAGGCGCGGCGGGCGGACCGAGCGCCTGCCCGACGGCAACCCGCTCGAGGCCGTGCGGGAGCTGCTGCGCCAGTTCAAGCCCGTTCCGGTGCCCGGCCTGCCCCGCTTCCAGGGCGGCGCCGTGGGCTACCTCGCGCACGACATGGTCCACCACATGGAGCGCCTGCCGCGCACGACCCGGGACGACCTCGGCCTGCCGGACGCCGTGTTCCTCTTCTCCGACACGCTCCTCGTCTTCGACAACCTGCGCCACCGGCTGCTCGTGATCGCCAACGCGGTCGTCGACCGCCGCGATCCGGCGTCGCTCGACCGGGCCTACGACCGGGCCGCCGTGCGCATCGGCATGATGATCGCGAAGCTCGTCCGCCCCGTGCGCGCGCCCGCGCCGCTGCACCTCACGCCGCCGGCCGCGCTCCTCGCCCAGGGCGAGGAGGGGTTCACCACGACGATGAGCGAGGCCGAGTACACGGAGGCGGTGCGTCGCGCCAAGGAGTACATCGCCGCGGGCGACGCCTACCAGATCGTCCTCTCGCGCCGGCTCGACTGCCGGCTCACGGCCGATCCCTTCACGGTCTACCGCGCGCTCCGAACCATCAACCCGTCCCCGTACCTCTTCTTCCTGCGGCTCGGCACGACCACGATCGTCGGCTCGTCGCCCGAGGTGCTCGTGCGCGTCGAGGGCGACCGCGTGGACCTCCGGCCGATCGCGGGCACGCACCCCCGCGGCGCCACCGAGGCCGAGGACCGCGAGATCGAGGCGGCGCTCCGGGCCGACCCGAAGGAGCGCGCCGAGCACGTGATGCTCGTGGACCTCGGGCGCAACGACGTGGGGCGCGTCTCCGAGCTCGGCTCGGTCCGGGTGACCGAGTTCCTGGCGGTCGAGCGCTACTCGCACGTCATGCACCTGGTGAGCCACGTGACCGGCACGCGCCGCGCGGGCACCGACGCGCTCGACGTGCTCCAGGCGTGCTTCCCCGCGGGCACGCTCACCGGCGCCCCGAAGATCCGCGCCATGGAGATCATCGACGAGCTGGAGCCGACGCAGCGCGGGCCCTACGGCGGCGCGGTCGGCTACGTCTCGTACTCCGGCAACCTCGACTCGTGCATCACGATCCGGACGGTCGTCTGTCACGGCAGGCGCGCGTCGATCCAGGTGGGCGCCGGCATCGTCGCCGACTCGGATCCGAAGACCGAGTGGCTCGAGACGGTGTCGAAGGCGCGCGGCATGGTGCTGGCGCTCCGGATGGCGTCGGGGGCGGGCCGCCGATGATCCTCGTCATCGACAACTACGACTCGTTCACCTACAACCTCGTCCAGTACCTCGGCGAGCTGGGCGCCGAGATGGACGTCGTGCGCAACGACGCCCTGGACGCGGAGCGGCTGGCCGGGATGCGACCCGAGCGCGTCGTGATCTCCCCCGGCCCCGGCACGCCCGACCAGGCCGGCGTCTCGATCGAGCTGATCCGCCGCCTCGGGGCGACGACGCCGATCCTCGGCGTGTGCCTCGGCCACCAGGCGATCGGCCGCGCGTTCGGGGCGACGGTCGCGCGCGCCCGGACCCAGATGCACGGCAAGACTTCGGCGATCCGTCACGACGGCCGGGGCGTGTTCACCGGCATCGAGAACCCGTTTGTCGCGACGCGCTACCACTCGCTCGCCGTCATCCGGGACACGGTGCCCGAGGCGCTCGAGGTCACCGCCGAGGCGGAGGACGGCGAGATCATGGGCATCCGCCACCGCCGCTGGCCGATCGAGGGCGTGCAGTTCCATCCCGAGTCGATCCTGACGCTCGAAGGGAAGAAGCTCCTGAGGAACTTCCTCTCCGTGGCCCCCCGGTGAGCCCGAGCCGGCCGACCGAGCGGACGCTGATCGAGCTGATCCGCCGGGCCGCCCCGCCGGCGGCCGGCGTCCGCGTCGGGATCGGCGACGATTGCGCCGTGCTCGAGCCCAGCGCGGGCAGCGCGCTCCTCGCGACGACCGACCTCCTGCTGGAGGACGTGCACTTCCGCCGACGCTACGCGCGCCCGCGCGACGTGGGCTGGAAGTCCTTCGCTGTGAACCTCTCCGACATCGCCTCGATGGGCGGCCGCCCCCGCTGGGCGCTCGTCGCCCTCGCCTGCCCGGAGGACGTGACGACCGACGAGGTCGAGGCGTTCTGGGCCGGCGCGCTCGCGCTCGCGGCGGAGCACGACGTCGCCATCGTGGGCGGCGACACCACGGCGTCGCCCCACGGCTGGGCCGTCAACGTCACGCTGCTCGGGGAGACCGCGCGGCCGCCGCTGCTCCGGTCCACGGCGCGCCCGGGCGACGTGGTCGCGGTCACCGGAGCCCTCGGGCGCTCGGCGGCCGGCCTCGCGCTCCTCGAGCATCCGGACGCGGCGCGCGGCCTCAGCCCGGACGCGCGCGAGGACGCCACCGGGGCGCACCTGCGGCCGCAGCCGCGCGTCCGCGAGGGCCAGTGGCTCGCGGCGGCCGGCGGCGTGACCGCCATGATCGACCTCTCCGACGGTCTCGCGACGGATCTCGGCCACGTCACCGAGGAGAGCGGCGTGGGCGCGCGCGTCGAGCTTCCGCGCGTGCCGGTCGGCGCGAGCGCGCGCGCCGTCGCGGCGGCCCTCGGCCGCGACGCGCTCGCCTGGGCCACGGGCGGCGGCGAGGACTACGAGCTCCTGCTCGCATGCGCGCCGGACGCGTATGCGCGCCTGGCCGCGGGGCTCGAGGCCGCGACGGGCACGCCGCTCGGCGCGATCGGCGAGATCGCGGCCGCGGGCACGGGGCTCCGCTTCACGGACGCCGCGGGACGCGAGGTCCCCGTCGGACCCGGCTTCGAGCACTTCGTGACGGGACGCGCGCGTGTCTGACGGCGTCCTCGCCCGCCTGCTCGTCCTCGCGGCGCTGGTCGTGGGCTCGGCGGTGCTCACGGGCGCGGAGGCGGCGTACTTCTCGCTCGGACGCGCGCGGCTCCGGCGTGTCGCGCAGCGCCAGGCCGGCGACTCGGCGCCCGAGAAGCTGATCGACCGCCCGCACGACCTGCTCGTCACGCTGCTCGTGGCGATCACGCTGATCAACATCGGCGCCGCGGCGCTCGCCGCCGACATCGCCGACGAGGTGTTCGGCCGCCGGCTCGGGCTCGTCGTGCAGATCCTCGGGACCATCGTGATCCTCACGACCTTCGGCGAGGTCCTGCCGATGACGCTCGCGGTGAAGCACCCCGAGCGCTTCCTGGCCCTCGTGCACCGGCCGGTGGGCTGGCTCGGGACCGCGCTGGCGCCCGTGCGGCTGCTCCTCGGCGGCCTGACCACGCTCACCGTGCGCCTGGCCGGCCACGAGCGGAAGGAGGGGCCCGAGCTCACCGAGGAGGAGCTGCGGACGCTCGTGGACGTGGGCGCCAGCGAGGGGGTCGTCGAGCGCGAGGAGCGGGAGATGATCCACAAGGTCTTCGAGCTGGAGGACACGCTCGTGCGCTCGGTGATGGTGCCGCGCACGGACATGTTCTGCCTCGACGTCGAGACGCCCGTGGACGAGATCCTTCCCGCGCTCCGCGAGCACCTGCACTCGCGCGTCCCCGTGTACGAGGGCTCGATCGACGTGGTCATCGGCATCCTCTACACCAAGGACCTCCTGCCCCACGTCGGCGGGCTGCCCGCGGGCTTCGACGTGCGCGCGCACCTCCACCCGCCCTACTTCGTGCCGGGGTCCAAGCGCGCCGACGCGCTGCTCCAGGAGCTCCAGGCCAAGCGACTCCACCTGGCGATCGTGGTGGACGAGTACGGTGGGACGGCCGGTCTGGTCTCGCTCGAGGACGTGCTCGAGGAGCTGGTCGGCGAGATCCAGGACGAGTTCGACGAGCCCGAGCGCCTCATCCAGAAGCTGGACGCGACGACCTTCCGCGTCGCGGGCAAGCTCGCCATCGACGAGCTGAACGCGGCCACCGGCCTCCGCGTCTCGAACGAGGCGTACGACACCGTCGGCGGCTGGGTGCTCGACCTCTTCGGCCGCGTGCCGCGCAAGGCCGAGCGGGTGGAGACGCCCGAGCTTTCCGTGACGGTCGAGAAGGTGGAACGCACGCGGATCGTCGAGGTGCTCGTCGCGCTGCGCCGGCCTACGTCCGAGGAGGTGGCCGCGTGATGCTGCTCTGGCTCGCCGCGGCGTGCCTGCTCGCAACGATGTTCTTCTCGGCCGCCGAGATGGCGTTCATCGCCGCGAACCGTCTGCGCCTGCGCCACGCGGCCGAGGCCGGCAGCCGGACCGCGGCGCGCTACCTCGAGGCCTTCCGCCAGCCCGAGCGAACGCTCTCCACCGCGATGATGGGCGTGACGATCGCGCACATCGTCGCCTCCTCGACCGCGACGTGGAGCCTTCTGCCCGTCCTCGGCCGGTGGGCCCCGCTCGTCGTCACCGTGGCGCTCACGCCCGTGATGCTGGTGTTCGGCGAGATCATCCCGAAGGCGGTCGCGCGCGAGTGGGCCACGAGCCTCATCCTCCGCCTCTACTGGCCGCTCACCTGGGCCGCGGCGCTGCTGGGCCCGTTCGTCGCCGTCGCCCGCCTCGTCGTCAGCGCCGCCCTGCGACTCTTCGGCGGGCACGAGCCCGACACCCGCGCCTTCGTCTCGCGCGAGGAGCTGAAGGCGCTGCTCCAGCTCGAGCCGGGCGAGGCCGACGTGACGACGCAGGAGGCGGAGATGATCGACAAGATCTTCGACCTCGGCGACACGACGGTGCGCGAGGTCATGGTCCCGCTCGTCGAGGTCACGATGCTCCCCGAGGCGGCCACGCCGCAGGAGGCGATCGCCGTGATCCGCGAGCGCGGGTTCTCGCGCATTCCGGTCTACCGCCAGCGGGAGACCGACATCGTCGGCGTCGTCGCCGCGATGGACCTGCTGAGCCGGGGCGCGCAGGCGGCGACCCTGGACGAGCTCAAGCGGACGCCGTACTATGTGCCGGAAACGAAGCGCATCGACGACCTGCTCCGGGAGATGCAGCGCGCGCGGACCCACATGGCGGTGGTCGTCGATGAGTACGGGGGCTCCACCGGCGTGGTCACGCTGGAGGACATCCTGGAGGAGATCGTCGGCGAGATCCAGGACGAGCACGACCGGGCCCCGGCGTCCGTGGAGCGCCTGCCGGACGGGAGCTACCTGGTCCTGGCGCGCACGAACATCGACGAGCTCAACGAGGCGCTCGGGTGGAGCCTGCCCAAGGAGGACTACGAGACGGTCGCGGGCCTCGTGCTGGCGACGGTGCACCGCATCCCGCGAAAGGGCGAGGAGTTCCAGATCCCCGGCTACACGATCACGGTGCTCGAGGCCGACGCCCGCCGCGTCACGGCGGTCAAGATCGTGCCGACCTCGGGCGCCGCCACACACCAGGGAGGTGCCTGAGGATGGCTGGCAAGATGGTCGAGTTCCCGGCGAACGGCACCCGGACGTCCGCGTACCTCGCGACCCCCGCGGCCGGCAGGGGCCCCGGCGTCATCGTGATCCAGGAGTGGTGGGGGCTCGTCGGGCACGTCAAGAGCGTGTGCGACCGCCTCGCCGCGGAGGGCTTCACGGCGCTCGCGCCCGACATGTACCACGGGCAGACCGCCGGCGAGCCCGACGGCGCGCAGAAGCTCTTCATGGCGCTCAGCATCGCCCAGGCCGAGAAGGACTTGCGCGGCGCCGCCCGGTACCTGCTGGACCACTCCTCGACGAAGAAGCTCGGCGCGGTCGGCTTCTGCATGGGCGGCCAGCTCGCGCTGTTCGCCGCGACGCTCAACCCGTCGGTCGGCGCGTGCGTGAACTTCTACGGCATCCACCCGAGCGTCAAGCCCGACTACTCGAGGCTCTCGGGCCCGGTCCTCGGGCTGTTCGCGGAGACGGACGCCTTCGTCACCCCGCAGGTCGCGCGCGACACCGACGCGGCCATCCGGAAGGCGGGCAAGCAGTCGGAGATCCACATCTACCCGGGCGTGGGCCACGCCTTCTTCAACGACGAGCGGCCCGACGCCTACAACCAGGCGGCCGCCGCGGACGCCTGGAGGCGGACGCTCGCCTTCTTCCGGCAGCACCTCACGTAAGAAGCCGGCGCCGCGCCTGCGGAGCCCCGCGGGGATGAACGCCAGGGGGCGGGGGCCCGAGTGAGTGTCGTTCCGAACGGAGGGGCCCCCGCCCCCTGGCTGTGAGGGCGGAGGGCAGCTATGCGGAGGCGGCCGCGGCTTTCTCCCGCTTCTTGCGCTTGCCCGTGGCCCCGGCCGCGCCTCGCGGGGCCTTCTCCTTCTTCTCCGACTTCCGCTCCTTCTCCTTCGGCGTCTCGGCTCGGTCCACCAGCTCGAGCAGGACCATCGGCGCATTGTCGCCGCGGCGCCGGCCCGCCTTGAGGATCCGCGTGTACCCGCCGCTCCGGTCGCCGAAGCGCGGCGCGATCGTGCCGAAGAGCTGGCCCACGACCTCGACGTCGGGGACCATCGAGAGCACCTGCCGGCGCGCGTGGAGGCTGTCGCGCTTCGCGAGCGTGATCATCTGCTCGGCGAGCCCACGCACGGCCTTGGCCTTCGCCTCGGTCGTCTGGATCCTCTCGTGGCGCAGGAGCGCGACGAGCAGGTTGCGGAACAGCGCCCAGCGATGCTGGGTGAGCCGTCCGAGCTTGAAGCCGTCCTTGCGGTGCCTCATCGGGCCACCCCTCTCACCTCGCGACGCCTCTCCCGAGCGCGCCGAGCACGTTCGGGTCGATGCGCATGCCGAGCGACAACCCGAGGGCCGCCAGCGCGGTCTTGATTTCGTCGATGGACTTCTCGCCGAGGTTCTTCACGTGCTCGAGGTCCGCCTCGCTCTTCTGCACGAGGTCGACGACCAGGTTCAGGTCGGCGCTCTTGAGCGCGTTGAGCGCGCGGGCCGGCAGCGCGAGCTCCTCGAGCGTCTTGGCGAGCGCGTCGCGGAGGTAGGCCTCGCCGGAGGCCTCCGGCCCCTCCTCGTCGGCGTCGCGGACGCCCGCCGCGAGCGGCCGGAAGTGGTCGGCGAGGTACGTCGCCGAGCGGGTCAGCGCGTCGTCCGGGCTGACCGTGCCGTTCGTCCAGATCTCGACGACGAGCTTCTCGAAGTCGGTGATCTTCCCGAGCCGCGACATCTCGACGTTGTACGACACGCGGGTGATCGGCGAGTACGCCGAGTCGAGCGGGATCGCACCGGCCGGCACCGCCGACTTCTTGCCGTCCGCGCTCTCGTAGCCGCGCCCGATCCCGATGCCGAGATCGATTCGCACCGTGGCCGACGACTCGATCGTGAACAGGTGGATCTCCGGGTTCGCCACCTCCAGCTCGGTCTCGGGCACGTCCGCGCCCGTGACGGCCCTCGGCCCGGTCGCGTCGATGCGGGCGGTCTTCGCCTCTCCGGAGGGAACCTGGATGACCAGCTTCTTGAGGTTGAGGAGCACGTCGACCGTGCCTTCCCTCACGCCGGGGATCGGCGTTTCCGCGTTGCGCACGCCGTCGATCTTCACCCACGCGATCGCGGCGCCCGGCACGATCGCCAGCAGCGTCCGCCGGAGCGAGTTCCCGACGGTGAGCGCGTACCCCTTCTCGAACGGCTCGGCGACGAGCCGTCCGTAGCGGTCGCTCAGGATCTCCCACTCGACCTTCTTCGGCTTCTGAAACGGCATCCGTGGCATGTTCCCTGCCTACCCTCTCCGCTACTTGCTGTACAGCTCGACGATGAGCTGCTCGCTCACCGGGATCTGGATGTCGTCGCGGAGCGGCAGGCTCCGGACGATGCCCTTCTTCTCGTTGGGATCGAGCTCGAGCCACGGCGGCACCTGGCCCCGGCCGGCGTTCAGGTTGTCGTCCACGCGCGCCTGCATCTTCGAGGTCGGCCGGAGCTGGACCGTGTCACCGACCCTCACGATGTACGACGGGACCGAGACCTTTCGCCCGTTCACCTGGTAGTGGCCGTGCGCGACCATCAGCCGGCCCTCGCGGCGCGAGGCGGCGAAGCCGAGCCGGTGCACGACGTTGTCGAGCCGGAGCTCGAGCAGCCGCAGCAGGTTCTCGCCGGTGACGCCCTTCTGGGACTCGGCCCACTGGAAGTACTTCCGGAACTGGCTCTCGAGCACGCCGTAGATCCGCTTCGCCTTCTGCTTCTCGCGCAGCTGCACGCCGAACGCCGTCATCTTGCTGCGGCTGAGGCCGTGCTGGCCCGGCGGGTAGTTCCGCCGCTCGATCGCGCACTTGTCCGTGAAGCAGCGCGCGCCCTTGAGGAAGAGCTTCTGCCCCTCCCGGCGGCACAGCCGGCACTTCGCATCGCGATACCGCGCCATCGTCGCCTCCTACACCCGACGCCGCTTCGGCGGGCGGCACCCGTCGTGCGGGATC
>Ga0209211_10003384_pt1 | contig 26068 bp, 28 predicted proteins | sample RifGroA2_FD_183992 | JGI IMG/M metagenome (GOLD analysis project Ga0209211, IMG submission 183992) | Groundwater microbial communities from Rifle, Colorado, USA - Groundwater A2 (SPAdes) (version 2) | ecosystem: Environmental > Aquatic > Deep subsurface > Groundwater | place: Rifle, Colorado...
GCTAAATCCTTATTAGACAGGATCGTTTTCGGGGATTGGTATAATTTTGCCATTAAACTGTCCATAGTGATGTTATACGATGGAACTGATAATTATTCGTAGCTCCATTGTATATTGTTGACAAAATTAAGTCAATCTTGCCGAAAATATTTTCTCGTTTCCAAATTTCCAAATTACATCTTCGGATTTTTTAAGATAGGGTATAAATCTTTGTCAATTTTTCGGTCAAAGCATTGTCGACCGGAGCTGTGCCGCCAGTTTTCATTAAGAGGAAAGGCTTCTGAATTTATCGGAGTCGGTCTGGACATACCCTTGGAATCAATCTGTGTACCGCTCCCCAAGCTGAAATCGGCGCAAAGTTTAAAACTTAAGCCTGCTTCGCCTATAGGCGAGTCCGAAACTTTTTCGTAGCCATAAGAAACGGCGGTGTCTGGATCAAGAGGAATATTAAATCCGGCAATCGGGTCTTTCAACTCGTCCAAGTTATTCGGCAAACTGCCTTTTCTCTGATAAAAATTCACGATTTGATACTGGATATTTTGCAAATCATTCACCCGCCTCTCGTCAAACCTTTTCATTCTCAAAGTAAAAGGCGAACCCATAATGAAAAACCCGCCGACGATTGAAGCCAGAACGCCAAAAGATACCGCCCAGACGAGCAATTTCATTTTCCCTGACTTTTGCCCGACATCTCTCTTTAAATCATAGAAATAATAAGCAAAAACCGTTCCGGCGACAACAAGCACCGAGAGAACCTTGAAGGCGAAACGCGCCGTTATCTCTCCGCCTAGGAAAGTGTTTATGAGCAAAATCAAGTCCGTAATAATCGTTACCCCCGCGACAAAAAGCGTCAGATAAGTGAGCCATTTTCTCACGCCCAGATTTTTCTTCAAAAAATTGGCGTCCAAGTCTTTGTTTATAAACCGCGACAGGAAAATATAAATGGGGAAAACGATTATAAGCGAAGCGATAGACCAACGCATTCCAGACGAAAAATTGTCGTAGCTGAAGCTAAGCGGGTCGGGAAAAGAAGTATTGATAATTTCAAACAACAAATTGATAAGGCTCACCGCGCTCCCGTAAAGCGCCGCCATCGCCCCGATAAAGACAAAAAAGTCCTTCGGCGCCGTCTTGATTTTAGTTTCAATATTTTCCATAAAAGTTTATAAAAACTAACTAATAATCTTATATCCTAAACTCTATCACATCCCCGTCTTTTACCACATATTCTTTGCCTTCCGTCCGCACCAGGCCTTTTTCGCGGGCTTTGGCGTAGGAACCGGCGGAAAGCAAGTCTTGCCAATTTATCACCTCGGCGCGGATGAATTTGTCTTTAAAGTCGGTGTGAATGGCCGTTCCGGCTTCCGGCGCGGTGGAATTTTGTTTGACAGTCCAAGCGCGAGTCTCATCTTCGCCAGTGGTAAAATAATTCATCAGTCCGAGTATTTTATATGACTCAACGATCAACTGGTCTATGTTGCTTTGCAAGCCTAATTCTTTTTTATCCACCTCGCTCATTTCCATCAAATCTTCTTCCGTCTTAATGTCCAAAACGACGTGATTTTTCTTTTTTAATTCTTCAAAAGCGGCGGCAAAATGATTTTTGGAGGAATCCCCCGTTATGTCCGAGACGGAAAAAATCGTTTTGCCGTCGCTTTCGTCGTCCGAAACATTATAAATGTATAAAATCGGCTTGAGCGTTAGCAAGTGGGAATCTTTTATCAATATTTTTTCTTCATCTCTCAAATCGCAAGAGCCGGCAAGTTTGCCTTGCTCCAAAACTGTTTTTATTTTTTTAACAACTTCCAGTTTTTTAGCAGTTTCTTTATCGTTGCCTTTGACCTCGCGTTCCAGTCCGGCAATTCTTTTATTGACAGTTTCCAAATCGGCCAAAATCAGTTCCGCCTCAACAACCCCCACATCGCCCGACGGATCTATTTTGTTGTGGACGTGAATAATTTTATCGTCGCTAAAAACCCTCACCACTTCGGCGATGGCGTCCACTTCCCGGATGTTGGCCAAAAATTTATTGCCTAATCCTTCGCCTTCCGAAGCCCCTTTTACCAGTCCGGCGATATCCACGAACTCCATCACCGCCGGCACGACTTTTTTGGACTTGGAAAATCCGGCTAGTTTGCCCAGCCTTTCATCGGGCACTTCCACCACGCCCACACTCGGATCAATAGTGCAAAAAGGATAATTGGCGATATCCACCTGCTTTTTGGTCAAAACCTTAAAAAGCGTGGATTTCCCCACATTCGGCAACCCGACAATTCCGATAGATAGCGACATAGCAAGACTCTAGCATTTTTGGGCGAAAAATAAAGCCGCTCTAATAATGAATATTAGAAACGGCTTTTTATGATACATCAAAGTCATTACCCCAGCACCTTTTCGGATTTGATAATTATTCTAATAAAAAGATTGGCAAGATTTTGTCCAATTTCTTTATTGCCAAAATTGGCTTTAGGGTTTTGCGGTCCAATTGCAAAACAATACCTATCGTTAAGCCAAAAATAACTATCATTAATTTGGGTGGCCTTGCTTGCGTTCCATATCTCTACCTTGCCTATCGTCGTGGCATTGAGAACACTGCTCAAGAATTTTCCACCAAGAACATCACTACTGTTCGAGGCTTTATATGCGATCTTCAACTTTGCCTCATGTTTATTTAAAAACTTTATTGCTTCCAGTATGAAATCTTCGTCATTAAATATGGCTCCATTGAATCCTAAGGTAAATATGCACACTTCCTTCTGCGCACATCTGAAAAGAGTTTTTAAAACGTAAGCGAAATGTTCAGTAGTAGCGCAGGCAATCTCAAAATTTTTTTCATCACGAGAGGCTTCATCTATAATTCTGTGATATTCTACCTCCAATTCTCGCCTTTTTTCTTCTTCTGTTTTCGGCTTATTTTCTCCTTGATTATGACGTCTAAATAATGCCATCTTTTACTCCTTTCTTTAAGTTAATTTCACTAGGAATTTATATAAAAAATGTAAAACAACAATCTTTTATTTATTCTTAGCACAAAAAGTTTGGTTTGTATATCTTGCGAGGTGTTTGTATAATCTTCTTATGAATATCGGTTGTCATGTTTCTATAGTTAAAGGCCTGCCTGCCGGCAGGCAGGGTATTGAGAACGCGCCGGAATTGGCCCATAAATTGGGTTGTGAAGCAATGCAGATTTTTACCCGTTCGCCCCAAGGCGGGCCATTTCCGGAAATTCCCGACGAAACGGCGAAATCGTTCCAAGAAAACTGCCAAAAGTTCGGGATAAAAAAAGTCTATGTCCATACGCCCTATTTCATAAACCTAGCGTCAAAAAATAATCGCATTTATTACGGCTCCATCAACTCTATTCGCAAAGAACTGGAAAGAGCCAGTCAGCTTGGCGCAAAATACGTAATGACCCATCTTGGCTCGGCCAAAGATTTGGGCGAAGAAGAATCTGTAAAAAAAACGATTGAAGGGTTAAGCAAGGTTTTTGAAGGCTATGACGGTTCGACGAAATTGTTAGTGGAAAACAGCGCCGGCGCCGGACAAATTATCGGTTCAGATTTCGGTCAGATTGGCGAAATTTTAAAAGCGGTAAAGTCGTCGAGTTTGGCCGGGGTTTGCCTAGATACCCAACACAGCTTCGCTTCCGGCTATGATTGGAAAGATAACTTTGAAGAAAATCTGAAAAAAATTGATTCGGCCATCGGCCTAAAAAACATCAAACTTATTCATAGCAACGACAGCTTGACTGATTTTAATTCCCGCAAAGACAGGCATACTCACATAGGCCAAGGTAAAATCGGCCTAGAGGGATTTGAAAAACTGGTCGCTTTCGCCAAAGAAAATAATATTGATATGATTTGCGAAACGGCTTATCCTGGAGTTATTGAGGATATTAAGATTTTAAAAGAAATAAGAGACAAATAAATGCGCAACAATATCGTTCATCAAGGAGCCGGAGAACTGACCTACGAAATAAGAGGTATTGTTGATATTGCCGAAAAAATAAAAAGTCTTGGCCAGGAAATTACTTGGGAAAATATCGGCGACCCGGTGGCCAAGGGTTATCAAATACCCGAATGGATTAAGGATATCGTTAAAAAAGCGATAGATAACAATAAAACTTTCGCTTACAACCCGACCAAAGGGCTTCTCCAAACCAGGGAGTTTTTAGCCAATAAACGCAACTCCAAAAATGGGGTGAAAATCAGCGCCGACGATATCTGTTTCTTCAACGGATTGGGCGACGCCATTTCCAAAATTTACACTTATCTGCGGAAGGAAACCCGCATCATCGGCCCGTCTCCCGCTTACTCTACCCACTCTTCCGCCGAAGCCGCGCATAGCGGCTCTCCGCACATCACTTACAATCTTTTGCCAGAAAAAAATTGGCTGCCGGATTTGAAAGACTTGGAAAATAAAATCAAATATAATCTGGCCATCTCCGGAATTTTGATCATCAACCCGGACAACCCGACCGGAATGGTTTATCCGAGAAAAGTTTTGGAACAAATTGCCGACTTGGCGAGAAAATACGATTTGTTTTTGATAAGCGACGAGGTTTATTGCAACATCGCCCATAATACAAAAAAAATGACGACGCTGGCGGAAATTATCGGCGATGTCTCTGGTATTGCCATGAAAGGAATTTCCAAAGAATTCCCGTGGCCGGGTAGCCGGTGCGGCTGGATAGAAATTTACAACAAGGAAAAGGACGCCGTGTTCGCCAAATATATCAAAAGCATAATGGACGCCAAGATGTTGGAAGTCTGCTCCACTACTTTGCCTCAAAGCGTCATACCGGCGATTATGTCCGACCCTCGCTACGAATCGCACCTGAAAGAAAGACGGGGATTTTATAAAAAAAGAGCCGACAAAGCGTTTAAAATTTTAAAAAATGTTCCGGGAATAATTTCTCCCAAAACGGCCGGCGCTTTTTATGTGTCCGTCGTTTTTAAAAACGGCGTTTTAAACCTGCCTACCGGACAGGCAGGCAACAAACAAAAACTGGAAATCAAAAACGCCAAAGTCAGAAAATTTATTGAAGAAAAAACCGCCAACGGCATGTCGCCGGACAAGAGATTCGTCTATTACCTTATGGGCACCACCGGCATCTGCGTCGTGCCGCTCACCGGGTTCAACTGCAACCTGCTCGGCTTCCGGGCTACTTTACTTGAAACGGACGAATCTAAGTTTGAATGGATATATACCACCATCGCCGAAAAAATAAAAGAATATCTGTCTTATGGCGGGCAGATTTGAAAAACCAGTCAAAATAATGCTAGAATTGGCTTTATCAAGGGCTTGCCCGCCGAAGCGGGTTAGCGAAGGCGGGCCTATAGTTTAGTGGTAGAACAATGCATTTGTCCCGATTTATAAATTTTTCAATGTTTTATATTTACATATTAAAATCAAAACAGAATGGCTCATATTATATTGGTAGTTGTATAAATTTAGAAATAAGATTAAGTATGCATAATAAAGGGTTAGTTAAGTCCACAAAAAGATACACTCCAAGGGTTTTGATATATAATGAAAGTTTCAAAGAATTGAAAGGATCTAGGTTAAGAGAATTGCAAATTAAATCATGGAAAAACAGAAAGGCTATTGAAAAATTATATAAATCGAGGATTCTCGAAAATAAAGGTGGGCCGTTAGCTTAGTTGGTAGAGCGCCACATTTGCAATGTGGAGGTCGCCGGTTCGAATCCGGCACGGTCCACCTTTGTTTTCGGAACAATGCATAAACGGCAGTTCGATTCTGCCTAGGTCCAAAAAATTTTTAAAAACCATTGAAATAATTATGACAGATAATCGCAAACTAAATATCATTGATGAAAATGGAAAAATTATCGGCGAAGAAACCCGCGAAAATATCCATAATCAAGGATTACTCCACCGCGAAATTCATGTCTGGTTTTATACACCCAAAGGCGAGATTATTTTCCAGCACCGAGAAAAAGACAAAGATACTCACCCTGATTTATTAGACGCAACTGTTGGCGGCCATGTTGAGATTGGTTCAGACTATGAAAATACGGCGTTGCAAGAGCTGGAGGAAGAAACGGGAATAAAAGCGGAGAAAAACAATCTCACTTTTATTCAGATGGTGCGAAGTAAAACTTTTGATACTGCCATGAATAAAACCAATAATGTCATTCGGGCAATTTATGTCTATCGCTACGAGAGAAAAGTTGAGGATTTAAAAATAGAAAAAGGCAAAGCGATTGGTTTTGAATCGTGGCCGCTTGAAAAACTTTTCAACATTTCTGATAATGATAAAAAACGTTTTATTCCCTTAATTCTTGGCAAGCAAAATTTAGAAATTTTTTCTAAAATTAAAAACTTCACTTCTCCTCCTTATACACCGGCAGAGTGAAATAAAAGATTGAGCCGCCTTTTTTTATGGGGTCGTAGCCGACTTTGCCGCCGTGTTTTTCTATAATATTTTTAACGATGAAAAGACCCGCTCCAGTCCCTTCCGTATGCACAGCTTTCGCCCTCTTGTCTCTGAAAAATTTCGTGAACAAAGAACCGGCCATTTCCGGAGAAACTCCGATTCCGTTATCTTTAACGGTAAACCACAGCGTGTATTTGTCCTGCTGCAAAGAAACTTCAATCTGCCCTCCGTTCGGACTGTACTTGACGGCGTTATCAATGTAATTGGTCATAGCGGAGCTAAGCCTGTTTTTATCTCCCTTCACTAAGTAAAAGTTCTTCCGCAAATCTCCGGCTGATATTTTAATATCGCGTTGGGACGCTTCCTGCTGATAATTTTTTACAACCTCTTCCGCCGATTCGGCCATATCAACTTTTTCAAACTTATAACCGAATAAACCTTCTTCTATTTCCGTTATTTTAAGCAGATGCGAAGTGAATTCTATCAGCTCGTTAGCGCTGTCTGTTATGTTTTTAACACTTCCTTGTTTTTTTTGCTCATCCAGATTTTGGCTAGACAAAACTCCCGCCGACCATTTGATGTTGGTGAGCGGAGTCAATATTTTGTGGGACATCATGGTGATATATTCATTTTTCATTCTGTCCAGATATTTCGCCCGACTGACATCCCTTATTATTTTCAAAATTTCGCCTCTTTCTTTGCTCAAAGGAACTTGGATAATCTGATAAAACAGCTCTTGCTCAAGATTATCTTTAAAAGAGAAAGAAAATTCTCTTTTATCTTCCATGCGCGTAAAAATAGCTTTTAACAACTGAGAAGGATTATCAATTTCGCCGACTTTTTTCCCTTTAATGTCCGCATACTGGGCGCTTAAAAACTGTTCAGCCGCCTTGTTGACTGAAAGTATTCTGCCGTCGGCGCTATGCACGACAAGGCCTTCCATTATGTTTTCCACTATCTCTTTCTGCCTTTCTCTCAAAAGTTTGCCCTCCTCTTCCCCTTCGTCTATTTTTTTAAGAAAAAGAAGAGAAAACCGCGCGAAAACAATTAATACGGCGGCGATTAGCGGGACAAAAACCAGTAAAATATAAACATTAGCCATTCGGCAATATATCTTTTCGCGCTTGCGCTATTTTATACAAGCCCAAAATAACCAATATAAAACCGATACCGACACTCAAAGAATGGGCGATGGAAGACCCTGCTTGGCCGAAAAACCACGGAAAACTTTCAACTCCGGTGTACATCCAAACAAGAAGATGGGTATCGCCGACCCCGTACATAAGCACGCCCCAAGCCATAAGATAAAGAGCGCTTCGCAAGGCGGTCCCTTTAAGAATTCTGGAAACCAAATAAGCGACAAGCGATGTGAGCACCAGCAAGGTAATTTCAACGACCAGAGTTGTGAAAACTTCAGGAAAGGCGGCGACTTTCAACAACTTGCCGATTGTTTCCCATGAAAGCATTATGGGGAAAACCAAAATCAGGTCTACGACTATAATGATTCCTATTAAATATTTCAAATTTTTCATTCTTTTATTAATTAAAACCGTTAATTGATAATTATTTAAAACCCTCTTTGACCAAAAAGGATTTTATTTTAAAAACGATTTCTTCGGGGGTGTTGTAGGCTTTTACGATGTAATCCTTCGCTCCAAGCAAAATGGCTTTGTCTATGCTGTTCTTGTCGTACAAATTGGACAAAACAATTACCGAAGTTTTTTTGGCCTGATTGCCGTCGCGAAGTTCTTCCAAAATTTTGAAACCGTCTATTTTGGGCAAAACCATGTCCAAAAGGACAAGATCAAAATTGCTTGATTTTATTTTGTTCAAACCGTCTTCTCCGTCTATGGCCGTCTCAATGTCAAAATCGGCTTCTTTGAATTTTTCAGCCAAAATGGAAAGCAGAAATGGATCGTCTTCCACAATTATAATTTTAGCCATAAGTTAATTTTATCAGGAGCGCCGGCGGTGTCAACAAAACCTTGGAATATGCTATAATCCAAAAATGAATTTAAGCGAAAAAATTATAAAAAAAGACAAATACGGGCCGGAATATGTCCTAGAGGTCTATGACCAGAAAATCGGGATGAATGGATTTTTGGTTATAGACAATACGGTTTTAGGGCCGGGCAAAGGCGGGATAAGAATGACGCCAAATGTCACCAAAGAAGAAGTTTACCGGCTGGCCCGGACGATGACTTGGAAAAATTCTCTGGCTGGAATCCCCTTCGGCGGAGCCAAGGCCGGCATTATTTGGCCGGGCGGGGACGATAATCTTAAAAAACAATTCGTCCAGAGCTTCGCCAAGGCGATAAAGCCTTTTCTTATGAAAAAATATATCGCCGGCCCGGATGTAAACACAGGAGAAAGAGAGATGCAATGGTTCGTGGAAGCCGCCGGCAACTTGCGCGCCGCCACAGGAAAGCCTTCCAAACTTTGCCACCCAACCGGCGAAAGATGCGGCTTGCCCCATGAGCTCGGCAGCACAGGATATGGCGTGGCCATAGCGGCGGCCATCGCCATAAAATTGAAAGGCTTGGATATAAAACAAACGACAGTGGCTATAGAAGGCTTCGGTAATGTCGGAGAATTCACTCTTCGCAACCTTGCCAATATGGGCGCTAAAATAGTAGCCATTACCGATATTCACGGTGGCGTTTACGACAAAAACGGTTTGGATGAAAAAACCTTGCTGCGCCTGAAACACCAAAAAAAATCCCCCATTGAATATCCGGGCGGAACCAAAATAGAAACCGGACAAATTTTCGGCTTGCCAGTGGATGTCTTGATTCCCGCCGCCGTAACCGATTCCGTCAACGAGAAAAATAAAAACGAAATCAAGGCGAAAATAATAGTGGAGGGTTCAAACATCCCGATGCGAGAATCAATTGAAGAAGAATTTTTCAGAAGAGGCGTTTTGGTCGTCCCGGATTTTGTGGCCAACGCCGGAGGAGTTATTTCTTCCTACGCCGAATACCGGGGCTACAGCCACGAAAAAATGTTCAAACTGGTTGAAAGAAAAATAAAAAACACGGCAACGGCCGTTTTGAATCAAAGCCTCAAAGAAAAAAGAAGTCCCCGCAAAGTGGCGATGGAAATAGCGGTAAAAAAAGTGGAAGAAAAAACAAAATAATCCTTGAATTAAGAAATAGTGTTTTTGAAATAGCACTACGGAGCGCGGCGGCGCGAGTAAAGATGATTTTTCAGCGACCTAAAGTTTCTTATCAGAAACTTGGAAGTACTCTTGTGGTGCAGAAAAATACTTCGGGCTATTTCAAAGACAGCTATTTCGCAATTCAAGATTATCAACTACTTTTTCCTTAACGCCAAAGTTATCAAATGCTCCAAAAGTTCCTTGTGCGAAGAACCGACGGCGTTTAAAGCTTTGGGTAAAAGAGATTCCGCCGTAAGGCCGGGCAAGGTGTTGATTTCCAGAATATAAATTCCATTCTTGGACACAATAAAGTCCGAACGGGAATAATGCCTGCCGCCAATAGCGTTATGGGCCGCCACCGCCATCGCTTCTATCGCTCTCTTAGTCGGCATATCAAAGTTTGATGGGCATAATTCCCGCGTCTCGCCCCCGTATTTAGCGTCGTAGCTGAAAAAATCGCTTTGAGCCGGCGGAATTATTTCCACTATCGGTAAAGCATAATGTTTTTGGTTTCTGAATTCGTCAATCACTCCGCAAGTCGCTTCCCGACCTCTTATGTATTCCTCAACCAATATTTTTGGAGAAAATGAAAATACTTTTTCTAGAGCGCCATCCAAATCTTCAAAATTGCGGGCTATGAAAACACCGACTGAAGATCCGCCGGACGGATATTTGATAACCCAGGGCGGAGGAATTTTTTTAAAAATATCTTTAGCTGTTTCCGCTAGTCCTTTTTCCAAGATAATTTCAAAACCGTACGGGACTTTCAACCCGGAGTTTTTAAAAGTTTGCCTGGCCAAAATTTTATTCATCCCCAAAGCCGAAGCCATTACTCCCGAACCGGTGTAAGGAATACCGAACGCTTCAAGCAGTTGCTGGACTTTGCCGTCTTCCCCGTACTCCCCGTGCAGGGCGTTGAAAACAACGTCAATTTGCCTGAAAATCCGGTCATGATGAGCGGGCTTTCCGTCCAAATGCCATTCCCCTTCCTTGCTTATAAAAATGTCTTTGGCCGAATATTTTACCGGCAGATTGCGCAAAACGCTTTCGCCGGTTTTAAGCGAAACTTCGTGTTCAAGGGATGGCCCTCCGCGCAACACGCCGACTCTGATGGAATTCATGTCTTAATTATAACCAAATTAAAAATAAAAAACACAAAACCCGCCGAAGCGGGTTTTGTGGGATATGTATTGGAATGCCCGTCCAAACAATAATAGAAGAACGGGAAAACACTCACATGTCAATACATTAGCAAATCAAGCTAAACTTGTCAAATTTTTCTTTGACGGCAAATTCTTTTTGGAAAGCTGACAACGATAGTATTAGTTAAAAAAGAAGGGAAGAAATTTTTATGGTTGAATTTCACGCTTTATAATTTCTTTTTACTCTTAAATTTCAAGAAAAACACTATGCCGCCGAGAATGAAAATACTGGCAATGATTAATGCTAATGGTAAGTATTTTGTCTTATCAATGCCGCCTTGAGATGCTCCGGTTGGGCCCGTGCCGTCTTCAGGCTGTGTATTTTTAAAATATACTTCATAATCAAAGTAGTCTGAATGATCTTCAATCCATACATTTTCAGCAAAACTTGAACCCAGGTACTTTAATGTAAAATTTTCTCCTTGAAAAACTTGGCTGGGTTTTAAAATAATCTTTTTCCCATTTATTTCAAATTCGGCTGAATATGTACATACCAAATCTGTGCAACTAATCTTATTTTTCTTTTGCGGTAGGATTATAATTCCATCAATATTTTTTGGAGTTGTCTGCTCGGTAGCATGTTTAATATGAGCGTATTTGAGTTCACCGTTTTTATTGTAGAAAAAAATTTCGCTTGGATTTGGTTCTCCGCAATCCCCAACACTGAAAAAGATATCTCCATCTTCTATAATTTCAGGTGGAAGAATGATATATTTCCAATTTTTCAGCGATTGTAATAACCATTCATCTACAGAACCACACCCTTGTTTATTTCTAATGGCTACATTTCTATAATCTGTAGATATTTTATTTTCCGTATCAAATATGCATTCACCTATTTTACCGTCCCAACAGCCAGATTTATCATTAACCGAACATACAGCGCATTCATTACAGGAATATTCATATGATATATTAGTTTCCGTTTCAGTTTTCTGTACTTTGCCAAGTAAATTCGGTATTGAAAAACATTTTGCTTCTACTTCTCTACCAAATAAAACAACCAATATTATTAAACAAATTAAGCTAATTTTTATTTCGTTTTTCATATATAATTTTGATTAAAAATTTAAATAATGATTAAAAATTTTCTTTTCCCAAAATGCAGAATCGCCAACTGATTTTTTCGCCCAGAAAACCTTACAATTTGGTCGCCGAGCGAAGCGAGACGACTGCCTCTTGCTTGCAATTTCCTGTCTGGTGGTGTTATTTTAGCATTTGCACGAACCTTTTTCGAGCGGAAAATGAACGAATGAACCGTCCCGCCACCGCCTCGCAGAGCCTCGGCGGACACCAAAGAAAAAAGTTCCTTGCTTTTCGGATTTGCGCGCGACCAATTTCTTCTAAAGGGGAAAGGATTTCGCAAAACGCTCGGCTAATCTTTTTTGAATTCGGATGTCGCAAATGGAAAAGGAGGGGTTTGGGGAGGAATTTTCCATTTGCTCCTCTTTTTGTTTTGGCGGAATTCGGGGCGGACTTATTATTTCTTTAACTTAAATCTTTTTTCTTCTCCTCAAATTCTTTTTTATCAATCTCGCCTTTGGCGTAGCGTTCTTTCAAAATTTCGAGTGATGACTTATCCTTTCCATGCGCGCCATCGCCATGATCGTGTCCGCACCCGTGACTATTTCCAAAATTACCTCGTACTAAAGAGACAATCGCCCAGATTACGAGACACCAGAAGACGATCATAAATATCCAACCGAACCCACCCATAAATCCATATCCAAAGTTTCCAAAGTTCATCATATGATTGTTTTTATATTATCCAAAAACTAAAACCTTATCCGAGTTCTCGACCATTTTGAGCAAATCGGACATTGTGGAAATAGGACAGACATTGCTTTTTTCTTTCCCCCGTATTTTAAGACAAGAACTACAGGCATAAATTTCACCTTTCAATTCTTTGAACTCCGATACTTTTATTGAAATATCAAAATCTTTAGTATCGGGAATAGTATCAAGTTCTGAACCTTCACTCATCAAAAATATTTCTACTTGATGACTGGCTTTGAGCGCAGTAATGCCGAGTCGGAATGTATTCCACACATGCTCTAGTTTATTTGATTGTAAGATAATGCCAAGTTTCATATAATTATTCTACTTGATTAAATCCTCTATGGCAACATCTAACGCCTGAGCGATTTTCTTGATTGTATTAACTGTCGGGTTTTGTTGCTTACCAGCCTCAATGTTTATTATCGTATTATTGGAAACATCAGCAAGACGAGCCAGTTTTTCCTACGACAAATCAAATTTGGGTGGACCTACGGGGAATTGAACCCCGCCCTCATCCATGCCATGGATGCGTTCTACCGATGAACTATAGGCCCGCGCTTTCAACACAAACAGTATATATAAACTCAAACTTTTTTCAATAAAATTTGCCCTTGGTAGGAATCGAACCTACATCAAAAGCTTAGGACGCCTCCGTTCTATCCATTGAACTACAAGGGCTAAAAATATCTATCCACCCCGACGCTTTGATCGAGGAGCCGACCGAAGCATCGGCTTTGAACTACAAGGGCTAAAATCTATATTCCCAGCATTTTTGACAACTGACCTTCGTCAAATCCAATCATCGTCTCGCCATCCACTTCTATGACCGGCACGGCCATTTGGCCGGTTTTCTTTATCACTTCTTCCCTTTTGGGAATGTCTTTGGACAAATCGTATTCCGTGAAAGGAATATTTTTATCCGTTAAAAAATCTTTGGCCATCCGACAATAAACGCAGGTCGGCGTAGAATATACTATTACTTTTTTCATAATGTTTATATTATCATTTTTTATTTTTAAAGCAAATTCTCTCCGATTTTGAAAACATCTCCCGCGCCCATTGTGATAACAACATCCCCTTTCTTGGCATTTTCAATCAAGAAGCCGGTTATTTTGTCAAAAGATTCCATATATCTGGCCTTGCCGCCATTTTTTGTTATTTCCTCCGCCAACATTTTGGAATTTATTCCCTCGTCTTTCGGCTCTCTGGCGGCGTATATGTCGGCCAAAATAATTTCATCGGCGTCGCCAAAACTTTTGCCAAAATCATTCAAAAGAAGTTTCGTCCGGCTGTAAAGATGGGGCTGGAAAACGCACCAAATCTTTTTGCCGCCAAAAAATTCCCTCGCCCCTTTCAAAGTCGCTTTTATCTCCGTCGGATGATGACCATAATCGTCGTAAACCAAAACACCGTTTTTCGTCTCGCCTTTATATTCAAACCGCCGCCAAGTGCCTTCAAAACTTTCCAAAGAATTTTCCGCTTTTTTAGAATCAACTCCCAAAATTTTCGCGACGGCCATCGCCGCTTGAGCGTTTTTTATATTGTGCTCGCCCGGAATTTTTAAATTAAAATTATTGTTTATTTTCGCGTAATCTATTATTTCGCATTTCGCATTTTTAACTATTTCTTTCAAATTTTTATCGTTTGGATCACAAACCAGATATCCGTCTTTGGTTAATTTTGACGCGAATTCGCCGAACGCTTTTTTTATATTTTCCAAATTTCCGTAATAATCCAAATGATCATTATCCACATTTGTAATGACGATAATTTTCGGATTAAGATTGAGAAAAGATTTTTTGTATTCGCAGGCTTCCACCACGAAATACTCGCTCTTGCCCGCCACAAAATTGCTTCCTTGGTCTTTTAATAAACTGCCCACGATAACAGTCGGGTCAAGTCCCGCGTCAATAATAATTTTGGCAATCATCGCTGTCGTCGTAGTCTTGCCGTGCGCGCCGGAGACGGCGATAGTATATTTATCTTTGGAAATAAGGCCGAGCATTTCCGGATAAGAAAGCGTCGGGATGCCCAATTCATCGGCCTTTTTTAATTCCGCATTATCAGCCGTTACGGCCGGAGTATAAACAATCAAATCAACATCGCTGGCGACATTATCAGCGCTGTGCCCAAGAAAAATTTTCGCCCCCAGTTTTCGCAATTCATCAATTATCGCCGAATCAGAAGTATCCGACCCGCTCACAATTTTTCCTTCCGCCAGCATCATTCTGGCAATCGCCGAAACTCCTATCCCCCCAATCCCCGTAAAATGCGCTTTTTTAATTTTACTCAAATCAATATCTTTCATTTTATTTTCTTTTCACCGCTTTATTAAATTGTTCTCCCCGGTCAAACTCGTTCTTAAACACGCCGAAACTGGCGGCTCCGGGAGAAAGCAAAACAATGTCGCCCTTTTTGGCGTTGGCGACGGCAAATTTCATCGCGATTTTCATATTGTCAAAAACTTCCATTGGAAATTTTACTTTGCCAAGCGATGAAATTATTTTATTAGAAGCCAAGCCCCTGAACAAAATCAAGGCTTTAATATATTTTTTTACAACCTTGGCATATCCATCATATTCCAGATTTTTATCCGCCCCGCCGCCGATTAAAATTATCTTGCCTTTATAATTTTTAAACGAATCTAAAGCGGCCATTACCGCTTCCGGCGTGGTGGCTGTAGTATCGTTGTAATATTTTACGCTTTTGACTTCTCTTACAAATTCCAGCCGGCCGGGCAAGCCCTTGAAATTCTCCACCGATTTTTTAATAACGCTTTCTTTTATTCCGAGCGATTTTACCGCTTCAATCGCCAAGGCAATATTCGCCAAGTTATGCTCGCCTAGTAATTTTATTTTCCAGCCCTTTGGAATATTCTTCTTTTCCGTAATTATCATTTGTCCTCTCCCTCCGCCTTTGTCATTCTTTTTCACAAATTTCGCTACTCGTAGTCCAGTGATAAACCGATCACTTTCCTTTTGCCATCGATAAATATTAGCTTTATCGGAAAAATATCGGTCCATATCGTTTTTGTAATAATTTTGGTGGTCGGGCAAAAAAGTGGTAAATACGGCAATGTTCGGACTGATTTTAGCGTCAGCAAAACCCTGCAACTGCCAAGAGTCCAACTCCATCACAACAGCATCTCCATCTTTAATTTTTTTCAGCAGCGGCAAAGTGGCCAAACCTTTTACATTACCGCCTAGATATACTCGCCTGCCGGAATTTTTTATAATACTGTAGATTAAATGCGTAACGGTAGATTTACCTCTCGTACCGGTAATACCTATCATATCGACATTCGATGTCGATAGTGCCGTCATTTTGGCGAAAAGCGAGGCGTCCATTTCTATGGGAATATTATTTTTTCTCGCTTCGGCTATATACGGCGAATCAAGCGGCGCGCCAGCGGTTTTAATGACCATATCTTTACCGGAAAAATCAGCCAGATCGTGCCTGCCTAAGACATATTTTATTTTTGGAAATTTAGAAAGTTTTTTAAGCGATGGAGCCAATTGATCTTCTGTCTTTAAATCCGTCACGGTCAATTCCACTCCGCATTCCGCCAAAAACTTGGCGACATTCACACCCCGTCCAAGAATACCCAATCCCATTAAGGTAATTTTCTTGCCTTTAAAAAAATCTTTGTAATTCATTACGGCTACCGATTATAATCCCTGCAAATCTTTGTTGACATCATTGAATTCCTGATCCGTATTGCCCACATTTATTGATTCAATATCACTATTTATCGTGGCAATTTCCGTGTCATCAATCTGATTTTGAGTCGTTGGGGTGTTTGTTTTTTCTGTTACCGGAACATTTGTCTTTGACTTAAATATCCAAAAAACAGCACCGGCAATAAGTAAGATTATGATTATGATTGTTATTTTTTTCATTTTTGTATTTCTTATTTATCTAATAAATTATTGACTAGACTGGCTTGATGATGCGGCGGAAGAAACTGATGAAGATGACGAACTAACTTCGCTGCTTGATGATGCTGACGATACGACGGATGAAGACGAGCTGGCGATACTGCTTGATGATATTGACGCTGAACTGCTGCTCTTTGACTTGTCTTCAATCCCCATCGCTTTAGCCAGAGCCACTGCCGCTTTTCTGACGGCATCGTGAGCGGACTGAACAACAATTCTAATTTGTTTCAGATCATCTTGAAGTTTCTTAATCGTATTTCCCACATCGGCCTTAAGTTTATTTTCATCAATTATAGTCATCTTATAAACTTTGGCGGTCTGCGCTTCTACCGCCGTTCTAGCCGCGGCTATCGCTTTAGCGGCATCGTCAGAGGCTTTCTTGGCGGAAGAAACATCAACACCTTTGCCTTGAGCCGCGCTTATCCTTACATTAATTTTAGCGAGCGCCTTTTCAAGATTATTGAGAACATCAAGCAAGTGGCTGGTCCTGTCGTCGTTTATTTTTTCCAACTTTTTATCCGTTTTTTCAACAATTTGGGATTTTCTTTCGTCTTTTATTTTCTTTAGGTCAATTTTGAGAGCTTCTCTTTTTTCCAAAATATTTTTCTGGGTGTTAGACCTGATATCTTGCGCCTTTTTGTTTCTCTCATTTCTTAATTTCTCAAGATCTTTCTGTTTTTCTTTCCATTCCTCTTCTATTTTGCCTTTTTTTTCATCAACGGAAAGAGTAGAGGTCGCTCTAATACTCTTAACTTCGCCGCGGAATTCTTCTCTCTCTTTTTTAGCATTTTCTCTGGCTTCCGTTTTAACCTCTTTTATGGAACTCTTGGCCTGAACTCTGGCGTCCTTTATTTTTCCTCTCGTATTTTGCCTCGCTTCTTTTTTTGAAAAACTGCTTGATGATGAAATAACAACAGTGCCAGTGACACTGCTGTTGGAAGAACTTTCGGCAAGGCTTATAGCCGGAAAAATAAACACGGCAAATAACAACATTATTCCTAATTTTTTATTACTCATATATTAAATAATTTGATAATTTTTTAATATATAGCCATTATATCAGATATGTTTCAGCTGTCAAAATAATTTTTCTCGCCCATAATCAATAATTTTTAACGAATTCTTCAAATAACTCCATCATCCTCTTTGTGTTTTTGCCCGGTTTGCCTTCGCCGATTTTTTTATCGTCAATTTGGACAACTGGCACGATGTCTTTATTTGTGGCCGCAATGAAAGCTTCCGTCATCAAATTTAATTCCTCTTTTTTTAATTCCCGTTCTTCCACTTTAAATTCTTTCTTGGCCAACTTGATGACAAGGTTTCTGGTTATGCCTTTCAAGATATTATCTTCTGGCGTGACGAGTTTGCCTCCGACAAACGCGAAAAAATTGCTGGTGGACGCTTCCAAAACAAGGCTGTTTGAAACATACAGGATTTCAAAAAATTTTTCTTTTTTCTGGCGTTCGTTTATGGCTTTAACTGCCGTAATATAATTAGTCGTTTTTATTTCCGCCATATCTCTGCCCCGATTAACTGTCGCCAATTTTACCCCGTTTTTAAACAGTTCTTCTTTCAGCGGCCTGAATTCTGAAACCAATATATAGAAAGTGGGCGTTTTTGAATCAAAATGCATCGCGTCCGCGCTTCGCCCTCCGGTCAAAACGATTCTGATTGAAGCTTGCTTGATTTTGTTTTTTGAAATTAATTTTTTAATCGCCTCTTCAATTTCTTTTTTTCCCATCGGCAATCTGGCGCCCAGATAATCAGCCGAATCGCTTAGCCTCTTGAAATGCTCGTCAAACAGAAAAATTTTTCCATTGACTGTTTTCATCACGTCAAAAACGCCGTAACCGCGCAAAATTCCGAGGTCATCCGGGTAAAACAAGGCGCTGTTTGCCGGAACAATTTTGCCGTTAAAACAACAGTAATTATTTTTGTCTTTTTTGGGCACAAACAAAATATATCAGATTAAAGTTTTCGCCGCAATTAAGAGTTTTATTTTATTTTCCGGACAAACCGAATATCTCTTTGAAAAATTGTCCCAGACTCGCCATAAAACCGCCCTGCTCGTTGTTGTAGCCTGTCGTGTTCGGCATAACACAAGTCGCGCCGTCCCAAGTTCCTCCGGCTTGAGCGCATGAAGATGAGGGATCATAACTGCTGTAAGCGGCGCTACTGTAAGCGGCGGCGCTTGATGATTGCGGCATCTGGCAGTAAGAACCGTCCCACGTTCCTCCAGCTTGAGCGCAAGCGGCTGAATAATCAGCGCTGCTGTAAGAGGCTGAACTATAACTGCTATAGGCCGCCTCCGAACTGGCCGGACTATATGAACTGTAGGAATACGAACTGTAAGCGCTGGAAGGATACGAAGAATATGCATATGAGGAATAAGCGCTTGAGGGATAAGAGGAGTAACTATATGAACTGTAGGAAGAAGAGCCTCTTACTCCTTGGCATTCGGAAGAATTATATTCCGCGCTGGCAGTATCGTAGCAATACGTTCTGGGCATGCAAGTTTGGGTTGAGTTTTTCAGATATTGGCTTGACCAATCGCACTGCGGATAATTATAAGAGCTGTAGGAACTTCCGCTGGAGTAATAACCATATGAAGAATAACTGCCGGATTGACAGCCATCTTTAGCGGCTGTGTCTCCAAGTTTGGCCGACTTCGTCATCTCGCCGTTGCAGTAAATGGCGGTGTTGGAAGAATCGTTGTACATGAAATGGCAGCCAGTGCCAAGCAGGGAAACCATCTCGTTGGTGCAAGAAGAATAAGATGGATATGAACTGTAGGAATACGAACTGTAAGCGCTTGAAGGATACGAGGAGTAGGAATAAGAACTGTTATAAGCGCTGGAAGGATAAGAAGAGTAACTGTAAGAACTGTAGGAACTGTAGGAAGAAGAACTAGATGTCCATGACCTGCATTTCGCCTCGTCCGGCATGCCGAAATCTTGGCTGTTGTAATCTCCCGCTCCCGTCATCCAAATGTTCCCTCCAGACGAGGTAACACTGGCGCAAACTTGCTTGAGGTTTTCTATTTTGGCCAAGCTGGCATCAGTCCTTATCCATGACCTTAAACCGTAAGAATTCCAGATCTGCTCTTTCTGGCCCGATGGCGGAGTATAAGAGTAAGAAGAATAGGCGCTTGAAGGATAAGAAGAGTAACCATATGAAGAATAACTGCCGGATTGACAGCCGTCTTTAGCGGCTGTGTCTCCAAGTTTGGCCGACTTCGTCATCTCGCCGTTGCAGTAAATGGCGGTGTTGGAAGAATCGTTGTACATGAAATGGCAGCCAGTGCCAAGCAGGGAAACCATCTCGTTGGTGCAAGAAGAATAAGATGGATATGAACTGTAGGAATACGAACTGTAAGCGCTTGAAGGATACGAGGAGTAGGAATAAGAAGAATATGAGGAAGCGCTTCTGTTTTGATAATCGCAATAATTTCCCGTCCAGAAACCGCCGTTTCTGTAGCATTTTTCTTTCTCGTCGTAATTGGGGTATGAGGAAATGGAAGATTGCTGATAGTTGGGATTAACTTGATAAGGCGGTTGGGACGGCTGATACTGATAAGGATTGGCCGGGACGCTGCAAACTTCTTTGGCTTTGGCGAAATCTCCGGATTGAATGGCCGCGAAACATTCCGGGCTCGGTCCTGGTCCGCCAAAGTTGCCCGTGTTAGTGTAAACGCCGCGATTATCGCCGGCGGGATAAGGAGATATTTGCCCCGCCTGATTGTAATTGGACGGCGACGGACTCGTCATTATATTGTTGTATTTCTGATATCTTTCCACCGCTTCGTTGCCTTGGAAAACTTCGTGCTTGGCGCCGAAAGAAATACACTCCGCTCCGTGAGCCGGATCGTTGCAATAAGCGAAACACTCCTGCTCATTCTTGCACCCCCCGGGACCCGCTTGCTGGCTGAAAAATTTTCCAAAATCGTCTCCTTTTTGTTTTTGTTCTCCTTCTCTTTTGATGCCGAATTCAATTTCAGAAACCATTCTTTGGACTTCCGGATAATCCGCGGCTATTTCTTTCAGCTTGGGCAGGGCTTTTTGGGACGCTTCAAAACACTTTCGGCCGATTTCAAAATCAACATTGCCTCTTTCGCATTCAAGAGGGTCAAAACCAGCTTCAGATTTCATTATTTCGTAAATTTTTTTATTGCCCTCAAATTCTTTCCTGCGCTCTTCCGGAATGAATTCTTGGCAAAGTTCCGGGTTGTTTCGACATTGGTCAAAATTTATGTTTTTATCGGTCATAGATTCAAAAATCTTAAGACCGTCATCCATTTCTTTTTGGCTGGTAAAGCCGTTCTTGACGGCAAATTCTCCGCAAGACCTGGCCAGTTTTACGTCTCCTGTTTCAAAAGCTTTCTCGCAAGTGTCTTTTATGGCCGTCTTGCCCGCTATTTTTTTGCCATCCGAGGTTACAAGCTCCAGATTTTCCAAACCTTTCAGGTAAAAATCTCCCGCTTGCTTAGTTTGAGTTCTGGCCGCCGCCAATTGTTTTACCCCTTCCGGGCCGAAAAATTTTTGCGCGATTTCATCGCAAGATGTCAACGATTCCGAACCGGACTTTAAGCATTTCTGCCCCGCCTCTTCCGCCGTTTTACCCAGCTCCGGATAATCTCCCTTGGCCAAGGCTTCATCCAGGCTGGCTGCCATCTCGGCCATATTTGTTTTCTCAATCACTCCTTTGGGTATATATTTTTGAATTTGAACGATATTTGTTTTTTTTGCCAATTTTTTGCTCGCTTCCAGACAGCCGATTAATTGTTCCCGGGAAAGCGTCTCCGCGGACTGACTGCAAATATCCACGCCTACTCCGGCGTTTTTTACTTCGGCAACAATCGTTTCGGCTGCGGTTACCGTGTCTTTGTCAAGTTGAAAAGTTTTGGCCAGATTCGGCTTTTTCAGCAATTCTTTGGCTATTTTTACGATTTCTTCTTCAAAATTTTCTTCCGTTATGTTGCTTAACTTGGAAATAACTTCTTGCTTGTAAGATTTGGCTATGTCGCTTTGCTCTTTGCTATAGACTTGATATTTTTCCGCCAATTCAATCCCTTTTTCAAAATTAGAATCAAAAACTTTGGCGCATTCTTCTTTTGTCTGGCACCCCAGCTCCTCGGCCAAGGGAGCCAAGTTTTCCGGAATTTCGCTTTCGGCTAAGGCGAACTGGAAAGAAAAAACCGCCAGTAGAGAAGCTAGCCAGAAAAATTTTTTAAAATTAAGTATTTTCATGATTTTAAAAATTTAATATATTTTATTTGGCAAACGGATTAAGGGCATCTTTGGCTTTGTCAAAAGGATTGGCTTTCACTCCCTCCAATGGATTGCTGACTTGGAACGGATTAGCCGCTTTGGCTGCATCCTCTACCGCTTTTTTGGCCGATTCTTCCTGCTGGGCATTAATGTCGGCCGTGGCCGCCTGATAACCTTTGTCGTAAGTTTTGGAACTGCCGTACCAATAACCTCCGATGGCGCCGATAATAAGCAGAACTATTGATATTGCCGAAAAATTTTTGTTCATATTTATAAATTTCAGCTTTCGCCGAATAAAAATTTATCCCTTGGGACCGCAAAGGATTTTTATAATAAAAATTGTCTTCTGCGTTTATTATACAACCAGAAAAAAATATAGCTAAAAAGTTATCCACAGTCGCTATATATTATTCACGAATTCTGTGTTTAATGTGCCTCCAAACATACCAAATAATTCCGATTACAATTAGAACAACTATGGCCAAGTCAAAATTATGCAGTTTTTCTCTTATTAGCTCCCAGTTGTCGCCCATTTTTACCCCCAGCCAGGTGAAAAGAATTGACCACAGGAGAGCTCCGGCAAAAGTGTAAAGCGAAAAGCGCTTTATCTCCATTTTAGCGACGCCGGCCGGAAAAGATATGTAAGTGCGGACCACGGGCAGAAGTCGGCCGAAAAAAACCATCCAGTTTCCGAATCTCATAAACCACCTATCGGCCAAATCCAGGTCATGTTTTGAAATCAAAATGTATTTCCCCCACTTTTCAATCAGCGCCCGTCCGCCTTTCAACCCTATCCAATAAGCGATAAGCGAACCGGCTAAGTTGGCGAAAGCGCCGACGAAACTCACTATCCAAAAATTCATCTTGCCAACCGCGACCAGAAAACCGGAAAACGGCATAATAATCTCCGACGGCATGGGAATTCCGCAGCTTTCCACAAGCATCAAAAAAAACACGCCCGGGTATCCCAAAACGTCTATCGTCCGAACGACGACATCGGCCAAAATATCAATGATTAAAGTGAACATAAGGGGTGTATAGAGTATCCTCAGTTTTCATTATTATTTCTTATTGAAACGCTTAAAATAGTCGTCAATTTCATCCCGCAACTCAATACCCACCCTCTCAAAACAGTCGAGTAAATCCTTATAGGTATTTTTACCACCAAGAAAATCCCAAAACTCGTCTGCCACCTTAAGCTCATTTTCTAAATCAAGCATTCCTCGCATTGTCCAACGATTATAAGGTTCTGGTTCGTAAGGGTTGTAAGGAATTGCGATAAGCGTATTTACTTTTGCATTTGGTTTATTTGCTAAAATAACAGCAACCCATTCGAGTAATGTTCTTTTAAACTCTTTGAAACCGCCCGCATTTGGTTTGGCAGTTTTAATATCAAAAAGAAAGTACTCGCCGTTTTTTGATTCAAACATCAGATCAACTTTTGTCGGTTTTACTTTGATCATTGTTCCTTTCTGGCAGACCTTTCGGATTATCTCGATTTCCTTTGGTTTATTCGGTGCAGTTTCAGCAGTAGAAAGTCCATCAATAATTTTTTGGATTGTGATTTGAGCTTCGCTACTAATATGTTCTCCTGCTATAGTTTGAGCAGTAGCCGTTTTAAAATACTTTTGTGCCAAAGAAAGACCAACCGGCTCAAAAACAGTTACGCCGAAGTTTGTATTGAGAGAATGTATAAAAGAATATAAAGCGAGGCGATCTTTACCGAGCAAACGAGTATGGAAGGGCATATAAGCTGGTTCTGGATTATAATTTTGAAACTTATTACGCAAGCTTGCCTTCAGAACCTCCTCGACGCTTTTGATTTGTTCTTTTGATAAGGCCATATGATTATTTTTTCTTTATTTCCCCTAATGCGTACTTGATAGCATCTTGCCACTTATCCCCCAAATAATCCCCGATATTATCAGAAATGAAAGATAAATCTTTTTCTGTAACAGGAATATTTTCTTGTTCTGAAACATTAAATACATCCTCTACCGTAAGTGCGTAAAGTATTTTTTGATTTTTCATGATTTTTCTTTTAAATGAAAGATTATTTCCGAATAGGGCGACTTATCCCTTTCAGTTCTGTTTAATACTGGCCGTTTAAATTGATTAACAATCTTCATTCCTGCCTGCTCGGCAATTAAAGGATATAAGTTATGTTTATCGTTCGCAACCAAAAGAACACTGTAACCATCTTTGAGATATTGTTTGCAGTTATTTAACACGTCCGCAATCCCTCGTGAATAAGACCGGCGAGCTTCCAATCCCTGCCCTTTGTGTAGCGGACCAATTTCTAAATCATCCTTGCGTTTAAATCCAAGAAGATCATATGCGTAGGCATGTTGTTCGTGATAATCAATTTGTCCAACATAGGGAGGTGAGCAAAAAATACCTGCTATTTTTTGCTCTTTTAGAATTTTAAAAAAATCTGGATTTTGTTTTTCTACTTTCTCGAAAATATTTACTGCTCTTGAATCACCAGTTAGAACAGAATAATTTACTGGCTTGCGTAATCTACTAAATTCTCTGATTCTGTTTAATGTATCAAGAGCGTACCGATTTAGCATACTCGTTATCGAGAAAAGGGGTTTGCAGATTTTTTTGTGCTTGTAGCAATAGTAAGTTGCGAGTTGAGGTTCTTTAAGGGTTGCAAGGTCGCTATGCGTAGTCGCACGGCACGATCTAATTGTTCTGCTCAAAATAAGCGCGAGAATTTTTCGGATTTTAACGTCTTTTTCTTGTTTGATTGTTTGGAAAACATGATCTATCTCTCGACGAACATTATCCATAAACCAAACATCAAGGAAGGAATCGGACTTGTCCTGTTTTAGCTTAATTGAATACTTTTTTAGTAGTTTCTGATATACGGGCAAAAACTCCTTCTCTTTTTCTGTGGCAAATTTATTTTCATCAAAACTTCCTTGATTGATTTTGTATTTAAAATCAGAACCCGGAAAATGTACCGAGTTAAATTTGGCAAGTTCGGCTAAAAGTTTGTTTTCAAAATCCTGAATTTTATTGTCATGCTCAAAAGAATCAAGCGAAGCAATTAGTTTTTTAATCGATTTTTGTAAGTACTCATCATCATAGTGTGTTGCCTTGCAACTTGAGATCATGCAGTTAAATTCTGAAACATCTATACCAATGGAATGAATACCAATTTCAAGCGATTGGATAATTGTCGTTCCAGAACCTAAGAATGGATCGAGAATAATATCGCCGGTTTTGAAATAGGCTTCCTTTTTAAAATCATCAGTATGATTATCTATAAAATATTCAACAAGTTGAGGAATATACTTTCCTTTATATGGATGGAGTCGGTGGACATGCTTTGTAGTATCTACCTCCCTTAAATTATCAAAAGAAAGAGTCCAGTTTAAGTCATTGCCTAGATTTTTTTTCCAACTTACTTCGCGTGTGTCATTATACGAATCATAATATTTTTTTAAATCATTCAAATCAACCATGGTCGAGCCGTTCTCTCCATGTTTTTTTACTTTTCCATATTGGACAAGATAAGAAATATTTGTCGGCAAAATTTCTTTTTCAAGAAAATCTGATGCCCATTTTGATGCTTCAGGAATAGTTACTAGTGACATAAGTTTATTTTATTAAATCTTCAGTTGAAACGCAAACCGCTTGGCGATTTTCTTGACTGCATCAAAAGCCAGTTTTGGGCGCAGAAGGAATCGTACCTTCGACCTCTATCCTGCCTCTTCGGCAGGTCGCCGAAGAGGCGACTACTCATTTGGGTGTGGGAGGACTCGAACCTCCGGCCTCGTCATTATCAGTGACGTGCTCTAACCGCCTGAGCTACACACCCGAATATCATTGAGAAAGCATAACAAAAAAGCGCCCAAAATACAACATTTTGCGCGCTTTTTTGTTTAATACCTTTTCTTTTGTTCCGTCCGGTCTCAAATTAAAGCTCCGAGACCAACACTCTTCCGCCTCTTCGGCGGAAATCGCCTAACTTCTCCCGTTTTAGCGGGAAAAATTTAGTTAAAACTCCACGAGCAGCTTCCGCTACCCGTGCCTTGTTACGACTTAGCCCCTGTCACCAAACTTACCGTAGTTCCGCCGAAGCGGACCTTCGGGTACTCTTGGCTCCCTTGGCTTGACGGGCGGTGAGTACAAGACTTGAGAACGTATTCACCGCAGTATAGCTGACCTGCGATTACTAGCAATTCCAACTTCATGAGGTCGAGTTGCAGACCTCAATCCGAACTTAGACCGGCTTTGATGGGATTGGCTCCGCCTTTCGGCTTCGCGGCCCATTGTACCGGCCATTGTAACATGTGTGTAGCCCAGGACATCAAA
>Ga0209211_10003385_pt1 | contig 26068 bp, 27 predicted proteins | sample RifGroA2_FD_183992 | JGI IMG/M metagenome (GOLD analysis project Ga0209211, IMG submission 183992) | Groundwater microbial communities from Rifle, Colorado, USA - Groundwater A2 (SPAdes) (version 2) | ecosystem: Environmental > Aquatic > Deep subsurface > Groundwater | place: Rifle, Colorado...
GCATGAGACAAGTATACCTGAAAACCGAGGGTTTTCAGACTTTCCTACAAGGATCCTGCGGCAGAGACCGCAGGGAAAAGATTTTTAACCTTTTTTGAAATTAAATTCTTTCTCGTACAATTTTCGCCTCTTTTTGAATTGTCTTTCTAAAAATTCAACCTTGGGGTCGCGAATATCAACAACATATTTTATTCCATTACCACGAAGTCTTCCGATATACTGCTTCAATTTTCCCTCAAATGAAATCGGAAAGGCGAGAACCAGTACATCAAATCCGGCAATATCCATACCCTCTCCAAAAAGCTGGCCTGTTGCAATGAGGACTTTAAAATTTCCGGCCACGATTTGATCGTGCTTTAATTTTCTCTGTCTCACGGAATCATCGCCCGACAAAGTAATGATTTCTTCCGTATCTCGCAGATGTAACGCCAATATTTCTATATGTTCTTTTCGTTCAGTCAGTATAAGTATCTTTCTGTTATTTTTAAGGTGAGCAGAAATCCCGTCAACGATCAACCTATTCCGGGCCGTGTCGTATGACACTGTTTTTGCCAACACTTCATAATGATCGTTTTTGTATCGAAATGGTAACTCAAGAATCGAAGTGATAATTTGTATATCAAACTCTCTTGATTCAGTCGTAGGGAGCATTTTCATTTCCGCTACTACCGGTCCGATACAAAGCTCTGCAATAAAGTGTTGGCCGTGCTTTCGTTCGTGGGTCGCAGTAAACCCGTAACAATACCTACTTTTAAATGAGCGAATCGTCTCACGATATGTCTTCGCGGGAATATGGTGGCATTCATCAACAATGACTACTCCGAATTTACTTTGCAATTCCTCTCGATTTTTGTATCTCACAAAACTTTGAAGCGACGCGACTGTGATTTGTTTGCCCAATTTCTTTTTTACACCTGAAATAACACCGATATGCGCCTTGGGAATTCCTAAGAACTGTTCTATCCTATCGACCCACTGGTGTAACAGTTGATTTCGATGGACAAGAATAATTGCCGGTAATTTAAGTCGCGTGACGATCTCAAGCGCCATAACTGTTTTACCGCTTCCTGGTGGAGCGACCAGAATACCCTCTTTGTGTTTAAGTATTTGATTAACCGTCTGTTCCTGTTCGTCTTTCAAGGTAATTAAGTTTGAAAAAGAAATTTTTTCAAAGTTATTTTCAGACTGCTTTACCTCGTAATGTATATTTTTGTAATCCAAAAATCCGGTAAGCTGCGGTAAAAATCCCCGAGGTAAAATAATTTTGTTGTCTATTTCTTCAATAAGGTGAAAATACCTTTCGATACCGAAAACCGATTTTCCGAGATGCTTTTTGACGCCATATTCTTTATTGAAAATATTAAGTTTTTCTTTGATAAAACCGGCAACGGGTTTTGAAAGTTCATTTCGAAGCAAGATAATCCTGCCATCAACTGTTATTTTAACACCCGAGCTAGAAGTATTTTGTTCTTCTGTAATGGGCGTTTCAAATAATTTCCCAGACACAACATCAAGGTCAGAAACTGTATGTCGATGAAGGGTCTCAAGAAACTTCCACTGGTCTTTGTATATTGCATTGGTTTTTGAGTCGTAAAATACCGTGCAGTTATTTTTAGACCTCTCGCCATGCAGAGGTAAGCCAATCAAATTACCAAATCCTTTATCGGAAACGGTATCCTGATTTGGAAATAATCGGTCAAAACTTTCTTCCTTTTGAAATTCTGAACCTGGTGATATTTTCGCAATCAACGCGAGCATAATTTTTCTGGACTTCCAACATGGGTAGGCTTCGGCAAAAAATATCCATACATGAGCGCCGTTTCCTGATCGAGAAATTTCAGGGTATGCCAATAGACCATTTTTCTCGCACTCATGCACCAGATTTTTCGCGTCGCCTCTCCACGAAGCCTCGTCAAAATCGGCGACGATAAAATACGAGGTGTTATCGGGAAGTATCGGATATACCCCAGTCGTTTCTTTTCCTTCCAGATGTCTATTTATCACCTCATCCGTAAACGGAACTAACGTTTTATGCTCGAAATTTTTAATTGTACCGCCATGCGCTCGGTGCGCATTGAACTCGTTCCAGTCAAAAGCATACGCGGGAGACCACCCGCTTTTACCATTCTTTTCCCACCGGCGAGCATATACATCCTCTCTACCGCGAAAAATAGTTTTATAAATCTGAATTTCTTGATTCATAATAATCATTCTGAAATATATTTTGAGAAGAACTATGACTAAGGGTTTCCATAAATTCAGTAACTCGCGCATTAACAATAATATGTCGGGCTTCAAACGGCTGAAGAAGAGTGAGTCCTCTTAGATTTTTTGCCCTACTTAATGCGACATAAGCTTGGCCATGCGCGAAAAGACCTGTGCCAAAATTTACGATTAAATTTTCATACGTCTTGCCTTGTCCTTTGTGAATAGTTATTGCCCACGCCAACCGAATTGGGTATTGAGTAAAAGAACCAATCGTCTTTGACTCAATTGTCCGCGTTTCTTTGTCAAAATAATATTTAACCCTTTCCCATGTAAATTTCATAACATCAACCTCCTTTTTGATCTTCTGACCATTTTGTAGTTCGGTTTCAATTTCAACAAAAACAATACCTAAATCCGTATTGATACGAGTGACCTTACCAATATCACCGTTAACCCAGCGTCTATCACGATCATTGTTAAGCAACATTACCTGGGCTCCTTTTTTAAGTTTTAACTCTTTGTTGGTTGGTAATTTTTCATAAAATGTACCTACGATTACTCCTTGAGATGTATACGTGGGCGTATTTAATCTAGCAAGTCTTGAAAGATTGTAATTATCCGCCATGGAATTAGTTGGAACAAGACGTATATAAAAAACTTCATCGGATATACTTTGTTGATATCTAGTATTAATTTTCTCAAAATGTTTTTCAATAGTTTTGGAAGTTCGGATAGCATCAAGGGTCTCGATAAAATCAGGGTCATTTTGTCGGTATATTTTTTTAAGTTCTATCGTGTTGAAATTTGCGTGCTGAAAAACTCTTGAATCAAAGAAAAAAGGACTCTCGTAATGTGGCGGGTTAAACATCCATTGGTCATCTTTTACCACGGGTTCTAGTTGATAGGGGTCTCCAACTAAAATAATCTGAATCCCACCGAATGGTTTTTTCTTATCCGGACCGTTAAGTCTCAAAAACTTATCGATACAATCCATAAGGTCTGCCCGCACCATTGAAATTTCGTCAATAATAATCACGTCAAGTTTTTTGTAAATAGACTCCTCGTTGTCAGCCCGTCGAGTAATCTGATTTTCAGTGATACCGATATTAAAACCGAAAAAGGAGTGGATTGTTTGGCCTCTTACATTTAATGCCGCTACACCAGTAAAAGCGACAATCGCCAGTTTCTTTTTTGTTTTCTTTCGAAAATACTCATTGATTAATGTCGATTTACCTGTACCGGCTCTTCCTGTCAAAAAAATATTTTCACGGGTACTCTCCATTAACCTTAAGGCTTCTTTAGCCTCTTCATTGTCATCATAATTTATTTCCACTACACAGTGCCTTTTGTAATTCTCGTCCTGTACAAATTTTTTCTTATTTTTATTGAATGGCCACATAATATATTTCGCTATTACTACATCTTTCTTTGCCTCATCGTCATGCCTTATCTCCCTCACACACATTGACTATTTTCTGTGAATTGCTATTATTACATTGGCGTTTGGAGGGTTCGCCCTCTCACGGCTTCCAAGCTGTAGCCAAGCGCCAACAAAGGACCCGCCGACAAGCGGATTTTTTGTTGCTAATCCTCTTCAGGCACACCGTCATGTAATATCCTGCTCATTGTTTCCTTATTCATTCCCCAGAAAGGAATCAGGCTCCAAAAGAATTTTTCTCCTCCATCTATCTGCTTAACAACTACCCTAACTCTATTTCTTTTTATTACCGCTATAAATTCATAATAATTTACAGCCTTTAAAACGTCCTCCGTTCTACTGTGTGTCCTAACTCTCTCAAATTTTTTGGTTTCCAAAATACCTTGTAATGTATGAGACGCCTTTAAAACTTCTGGTGCAAGGTGTATGAGTTTAAATCTCATATATTAGTCTTCGACAGGTCTTGCTCTTTCTCTCCTTTTAAATTTTAAGTGTTCAAGACCCTGTGTGTTAAAAGAAACCTTATCTTTCAAATACGGACAATAAATTTCACCTAAATTTTTGTAAAATTTCTCACCCTCCTCTTTTATCTTCTCTATGTCACTGGTATCAAACATATTATGATTATAACTCTTTAATCTCTTCCGCAAGATTTTTGCCCAGCACGTCATTGATACCCGAATAGTCAACCGGACAATCAATGAGGTGAACACCTTTGGCGTTCAGAGCTTTTTTTAACGTCGGCAAAAGCTCGGAGGTTTTGGAAATCCGATGACCGGAAACGCCGAAACTTTTCCCCAGCGCCACAAAATCGGGATTGCCGAATTTCAAACCAAAGTCTGGCAAGCCCATCTCTTCTTGTTTCCAGCGAATCATACCGAATCCGCCGTCATTTAAAATAAGGATAACCAAATCCAGTCCGAGCCGTTTGGCGGTTTCGAGCTCACCAGCGTTCATCATAAACCCCCCGTCCCCCGCCACCACCAGTACTTTTCTTTTCGGATACAAAAGTTTTGTCGCGATACCGACAGGCAACCCCGCGCCCATAGTGGCGAGGGCGTTATCGAGAAGAACAGTATTTCTCTCATGCGCGGGATAATTTCGGGCGATAAAAATTTTGTACATACCGTTGTCGAGTGACAACACACCATCTTGGGGCATCGCTTCCCTAATATCCGCCGCCACCCTCTCCGGTTTTACAGGAAAACTTTTATCGGCCGCGTGAACTTCCAAACTTTTTTGGAACGCGTCCCGTACAGCGAAAAATCCTGAAAAATCCCATAGCTTATTCGGCTTTACTTTTTTCGTCAATGCCGACATTGTGACTGCGACATCCCCCACTACTTGCACATTCGCACAGTACACTCGCTCGATCTCGGTCGAATACGCATTGATATGGATAATAGTCTGTACACCACAGAGAAGGATGGCCGGCGGCTTTTCAATACTGTCGTGTCCCAAAGCAATAACCACATCCGCCTGTTCGATAGCTTTGTGAACGTAATCACCTGCGCTTAACGCAGTGGTACCAATATAAAGCGGGGAACCTTCGTCGAGCGCGCCCTTGCCCATTTGGGTGGTGACGAAAGGGATTTTGGTTTTCTCGACAAAAGCGGCGAGCTCTTTTCGAGATGCCATACGATTTGCTCCGGCACCGACAATGAGAATCGGGTGTTTGGCTTTCTCGATAATTTCAAGGGCATTACGGAGAACTTCTAAGCCCGCCGCGCGGAGCGCGGCGGGCTTCACGGGAACATACTCCTCTTTCACAAAATCTTCCGCCACATCTTCCGGCAATTCGAGATGCGCCGCGCCTTGGCGGCCGCCGTAGGCGGCCGCCACTGCTTGCCCAAACAAAACACCGGCTTCCTCTCCCCTTTCAACCGTCGCCGCAAATTTCGTAATCGGCTTCATCATTTCCACGACCGGAATAATTTGAAATTTCCCCTGCTTGCTTTCCCGTATAGGCTTCTGGCCGGTAATAGCCAAAACCGGAAAACCACCTAGGGTGGCGTACGCGATGCCCGTCACTAAGTTCGTCGTACCCGGCCCCAAAGTGGAAAGCGCCACACCGATTTTTCCTGTCCACCGCCCCACCGTGGCCGCCATAAACACCGCGGCCTGCTCGTGCCTTGTCACCACAAATTTAATTCTCGATTTCCGTACCGCTTCCAAAAACAGAAGGTTTTCCTCGCCGGGCACCCCAAAAATATAGCGCACCCCTTCCGCCTCAAGACATTTCACCAAAAACTCCGCTGTGTTTAAATTCTTCCTCATACAAAAAGAAACTAACCGAACACTGCCGTGTCAGTATAATACACAATCAAAATTTTGGAACGGGGCAACTTTTCTCCTTTTTACCTTGTTACACAATTTATAGTACAGGGCGGAGTAAATTCAAGAGTGTTGATTATACGGTCAGCCAAAGTTTTGCTTTTTTCAAAGTCTTCCACCCCGTTCCGGTACTCGACAAGATACGCGATATTGTTTCTAAAAAAGATAATCGAATGAATAATTTGTTTAATATATGTTTTTCCACCATCAAATGTTCTCAACCGATTGTAATTTATTTCATACGCCGGCTCTCCCTTGAAAGTCGTTTGTTTTTTATCAACGACGCCAGTTATATCTGTTTTGACTTTCGGCAATTCATTATAAATTTCCTGCACATATAGATCCAAATTCGTGCTTGAGGGAGCGGCATTGGGAGTGACGGTAACGGATTGATAAATACCGTCAATCATGTAAGGAGCAAAAAAGAAAATTGTAGAATCGACATTGTCGATATCCCAATGCTGAGGGTACTGTATTGAATAACCAAATTGAGCATTCGAAAGACTATCCATCTTTGCGTTCTCAGCCCTAAGATCGCCTCGCTCTTTCAACGGAACCCACGAGAAATAACGCGCCTGCGCATCAGTAGGCCCGAAAACCAACCGTAACACCAATTCCACTATTTCTTCTCGGCTTTTTCCCGTCTCCTGTATATTACTTTGAATTTTCTTTTCAATTTCCGCGTTACGCGCCGATATTACCGACGCATAATCTATTCTCCACTGGTTATTTTCCTTAATGACGTTTAAGTCGGTAAAAAGCTTTTTATCATTTGTGACCTTGACTCTCACTGTATGGTCACTCACTGCTTCAAATGTAAAGATTATTTTTTCAAAATCAACGTTATTGAGCGCCGTAAACGCACCCTTGTTCACAGCCACCGGAATGGCGTCGGTTCCTACCATATCGAGAGTTGCCGTGGTAGCCGCGTATCGTACCGCAACGACATTTATTATTGTCATAAAATCCTGTTTCATCAGCTCCTGTTTAGATAAAACGCGTGCGTAAGTGAGAAGAGTGTCAAAATACAGTTGTGACTGGTCAGAAACAAAGGAGGCGGCCAGAGTTCCGTTTTGATTACGGGCCGCATCGAGAAATCCTTTTATAGCTGAAGCTATTTCGGACTGAATCTGTTGGCTGACTTCAACCTGAATTTTTTGCTTTACTTCCTGATTTTCTACAGGACTAGGCTTAACCGGCGCAACAGAAACATTATCGGCAGTATTTGTCTTTGCTTGTTCTGGTGTGGGGTTTTTTACCGTAGGTTTTTTGGGTGACGTAGAAGCAGACAGGATATTTTTCTTTTCCTTCGGCAAAACGGCTACCGGTTTGACTGCTACTGTGGTAGACGCTGTCTGAGTACTATTAGTGGTAGTCGCCGCCGAACTTTTAGTTGCTACTTGAGAGTTAATCTTTGGTTCCTTATGAAAAATCGCCCACGTAAATGGATTCCACCACGCGGCGAAAACGGCGTTGGGAATAATAAGCGCGGTACATATTACGGAAGCAAACGTGAGGGTAAATTTTTTTCTCATACGACAAACATGTTACTTCTCCAAGTCCAAAATTTCGTCAATACGGATCTTACTCACGAAATCCGGCACGTGAGAAACCAGAATCATGGCACCTTCGTATTTGTTGAGCGCCTCGGCAATAATGGGGATATGACGAAAGTTTATATGGTTGGTCGGCTCGTCGAGAATAAGCAGACCAGGTTTTTGCAACACCAGCCGCGCGAACGCCACCAAACCTTTCTGGCCCTCGGAGAGACTGCCGATTTTGGTACGAATCATTTCGCCGGTGATAAGAAAACCCGCGGCGGTGGAACGCATATTTTCTTCAATGTGTTTATCCATAACCGACAGCAATGAGTCATACACGGTGTCCTCGAAATTGAGTGTTGAAAAATCCTGTCGGTAATACCCCACCTTCACGCCATCCGCGATGGTCACCCCTTTTGCCTCACCCTTGGCAATCGATTCAAGCAAAGTACTCTTGCCAATACCGTTTGGACCGGACAAAAGCAAATGATTATTCTTCCGCAAAGAAATATTCGTCTTTCTGGAAATAAATTTATGCGTCTTGGAGTTCCTAACGGAGTAAGCGCCGATATTTAAAATCTCGCCGATAAGTTCCGGTTGCGAAGGTATCACAAACGGCCGGATGGTTTTGTCTTCCCGCCTGATATCCACCTTCTCCTCTTCAAGTTCCTCCGCCTTTTCCCTCATGCGCTTGGCGACCAGGCGCATTTGACCGCCTTTCTGGGCGAAAAAGTTGGCTTTATCCTTGTTCTCCTGAATCTCTTTGGCAAGTTGGGCATTCTTGCGATTCTCTTTTTCCACGCGGGCGATAATTTCCGCCGACACGTCCAAATAGTTACCGGCATACTGCTCGACTTTGCGGGTAAAAATGTCGAGATACAAAACGCCGGTGGAAAACGCGTTGAGAAATTCCGCGTCGTGTGAAATCACAATCACCGTTTTCTTGTAATTCTTGAGAAATTCGGTCAGATGCGCGATGCCCGCCTTGTCGAGATTGTTCGTCGGCTCGTCGAGAAGCAAAAGGTCAGGACTTTGAATAAGGGCGGAGGCGAGAAGCAAACGTGCTTGCTGACCGCCACTGAAAGACTTGACGACGCGATCATGTACCTTCTCATGCCCTCGAAGATTCACAACTTCAAGCACGTCATCTATTCGAGGGTCAATATCGTAAATCTTTCTCGGAAAACATTTGAGGAGAAAATCCCGCACTGAAAGATCGAGCTCCGCGCGCGGAATCACCTGTCGTGCGGTGGCGATAGAAATTCCCTGCCCCACAATCACTCTTCCTGATTCGGGTTTTAAACTACCGATAATAAGTGAAAAGATGGTGCTTTTGCCCGCGCCGTTCTGGCCCATAATGGTAACCTTAGAACCGCGGCGTACCGAACAATCCACTTCGTCCAAAATGGGCTTGTTGTGGCCATATCCGAAACTCGCTCCTTCAAACCGAAATATGACTTCGTCTTGGGACATAAGTCAACAGAGTACCTCATTTTGTGCCAAATTGAAAGGTTTGTTAACTATTTTTAACTACTTTCAATGAGTTTATATTTTCAGTATATACGTAAAATATAAACTTATACTTTTCGACACTGTCATATAAGTTTAAAATACTAAATTTTTCGCTTCCAAAAACCAAAATGTTTCGTGATAGGAACGAAGCGGCCGATTTTTGTCCGACGAATGGAGTACGCGAGACCGCACGTGCCAAGCTTCTCCCCTATAAGCGACGCGAGCGAACGTATGTAGGTGCCGGAACTTACCATTGTCTTAAATTTCGCTATTATATATTGCTTTTCTTCGCCGTTTCGAAAACTCCCCCATCGCGCGATAATTTCCGTTTTTCTAAACCCGCTCCCCGTTCGCGAATCAGACGGGTCAACGTGAAGAAGATCGATTTTTCTCAAAACACTTTCTATAAGCTCACCACCGAAAATACTCCGTGTGCCGCAAAAACGGATTTTGTGTATCCGCACGGAAACTTTCGGAATTTCTATTTCTTCTAAATTATTTAGAGTCGCGTAATGAAAAAGCGGTTTCCCACCAACTGTCTTTGAAGAAAACGCTGGGTATGGCAAAATCTGTGTTCCAATGAAAAAATCTGCCGCCGCACTTATCTCTTTTTCAGAAAACCGATTGACATCTGCGCACGATTCGGCGAGACCCAACACATCGCCGGTATCGCTTTTGAAACCAAACAGCACCTCAAACTCGTACTCCTTATCAAGCCCGTCGTATTGCTTGCGTTTTTTACATTCATCACCAATGAGAATAAGAAGCTTCCCTTCCGCCATCGGGTCCAACCGGCCGGCATAAGTAAGGGGTGCATTTTTAAGTTCCGGCCGCGTTTGCCGAAAAACCTCAAGCGCTTGGAGAGGTGTCTCTCCCACCTTTTTGTGGACAATAAAATATTTTTTCATACTTTTTACTCGATATCGGCCTTCCGTGGCGAAGGGTTTTGACTAAATTTCATCAAATCGTTGTAATGCACACCCCTACTATACAGGAAATAAGGCATATGATGTATAATTAAGAACGGGTTTTTAAATTTATTATTAATAATTATTTATCATGTCTAATTCAAAAAAGTTGACGGTGTTCATCGTGATAGTCGTGATTATTCTTATCGGACTATGGGGAGGAGGGTTTTTGGGTGGGTCGGCTCCGGTCGTAGATGACACGCAATCAGCGGCCGCTTTAAGCGGAGCGGCGGAAACTATCGTAGCGGTTGATTTTTCCGACACGGTAATCGCGCAGGAATCCTCAGTTATCGATGCCCAAATGAAAGTGTCGGGAAATCAATTTGCCACTTTCAGCCAAACCGCGACGGCGGCAAAGGCCGACCTGCTTTCCATTCAGCTTGGAAATGTGGCCAGTCTTATTTCAAAACTGTCAGACCGATTCAAAGCACGTATTGCCAGTATCAAGACGGCAGGGTTTAACACCAACGTACTTCAAGGAGCCCTTTCAAGCTTGACCCTAAACATTTCCTACGCCCGCTCACAGATCGGACTGGGTGGTCAATTGGCCGCCAAAGCCAAAGCGGAGGGCGCGAAAAACGGCACGACTCTGCAACAGACCGTTATTGAACTCCAAAAAGCACAAACATACTTGGAAGCAGCCCAAAAGGAGGTAAAGACAGTCATTGCGGGTTTCAAAACGGTCAGCGGTTCTCAAACCGGCCGATAATAGCAAAAAATCGGCAGAAATTTAAATCGTCCTCCGCCCAAAACGGAGGGCGATTTTTAATAATAGAAAAACCCAGTGAGTTGAATGTTCGCGGCCGTTACCCGACCAACTTCGGTTGTGTTATTGAAAACCGACCTGTACACTTATTGTCTATGAAACTCCGTTTTGGGTTATCGGTTGCTCTGATGGGAGCGCTATTTTTTTTCTCCTACCGCTCGCTAACCACTCCGAACCCCAGCATTCTAGACTCTAAGATAATCACCGTTATAAACAAAAAAAGCCTGCCCGCCACCGCTATCGACAGTTTCAACAAACTCGCGATTGCCGAACCCGAAAAAGTTCGAACGGACGAATTACTGCCCGACCTTGTACCCCTGCCCGCGCGCGACCTCACTATCAAGAAAGAAAAGGGCGAAAAAGGACAACCTGAAAAAACGCTCCTGCTTTTCAGCACCACGTACTACAACCAAGGCACTAGCCCGGTTGAACTTCGAGCCGACCCGAAGACCAAGGGTATACGGAAAGACGTCGAACGGGAGGTTTTCCAGCGTGTATACCTCAAAGACGGGAAAAAGTACGAGGACCTAACCGTGGGTACTTTCATGTGGCATAAGGAACATCTTCATTATCACTTCGCCGACTTTGTGGAATATGATTTGGAACCGGTTGACGCGCCGCGCCACGAAACGCTTGAAGGAAGCCGAATTAAATCCACTTTCTTTTCTGTTTGCGTGACGTGAGTAAGGTGGACTTGGAACTGTCGAATCGGAAAGCTGAAGCGCAATACAAAATTTGCGGCAAAGAGATTCAAGGTGTATCCGTAGGCTGGGGCGATACCTACTATTACGACTACCCCGCCCAAAACCTAAATATTTCCGACCTCGCTTCCGGCACTTACCGTTTTACTCAAACAGTTAATCCGGAAAGGAAACTAAAAGAAAGCGACTACGGCAACAACATTAGCAGTGTAGTCTTTAAACTTGACGCGGAAAAAGGTAAAGTAGAAGTGCTTGAAGAAACACCGACCATTAATCCGAAAGTTGAGCATATACACTTGGAAAACCCTTTCGGGCAATAACACAACATATGACAAAAAAATTAATTTTAATAATATTATTGGCCGCTATCGCGATATTATTTTCCCTGTCATTACGCCGAGAAACATCTAAAACACCAACGCCACCGGAAGAAAACATTTCGGTAATTTCTGAAACACAAAAAAGCGGCGCGACGGACGCAGTCAAAGCGGTCACTGTGGTGGTAGCCAGCAATCTGGAAATCCCTTGGGATATCGCTTTTCTACCCGATGGGAACATGCTCGTAACCGAACGAGTGGGACGGCTACTTTTAATTGACAAGACGGGGCTGCAACGAAAAATTATCTTTGAACAAAAGAAGCAGCACGGGGAAGGAGGCCTCCTCGGTGTGGTTCTCCACCCCGATTTCGCGACCAATTATTTTCTCTACTTGTACATGACGGCGGAGAGTGAAAATGGTCAAACTAAAAACCGTGTCGTGAGATACCGATATGAGAATGATGGACTTAAAGATGAAAGGGTGATTATAAGCGACATTCCCGGCGCCACCTATCACGACGGCGGACGCATGGAATTCGGACCGGACGGCATGCTCTACGTCACTACGGGTGACGCCACGACGGGAAAAATCGCCCAAGACAAAAACTCGCTCGGGGGTAAGATTTTGCGCCTGAAAGATGACGGAGGTATCCCTTCGGATAACCCGTTCGGCACAGCCATTTATTCTTACGGCCACCGAAATCCTCAAGGCTTGGCGTGGGACGAAGCGGGCCGATTGTGGGAAACGGAACACGGACCAACAGGCGAAGGAGGCATATGTTGCCGCGACGAAGTAAATCTAATTAGGGCCGGAACCAATTACGGTTGGCCGACCATTAGAGGCTTAGAATCAAAAACCGGTATGCAAACACCGAAACTTAATTCGGGAACAAGCGAAGCCTGGGCACCCGCGAGCGCTCTGTACTTTCAAGGAAGTCTTTTCTTCGGCGGTCTCAAGGGTGAAGCCTTGTATGAAGCGGTACTCGATGGAGAAAACGTCACCAAACTTAAAACTCATTTTAAGGGAAAATTCGGCAGGATACGGTCGATTAGGCTCGGACCCGATGGCATGTTCTACCTCACCACAAGCAACCGTGACGGACGCGGGAGTCCAACCACGGACGATGATAGAATAATCCGCGTTAACCCGGAGCTTCTGTAGACCCAAACGGACTTACCCGACCTATTGGGTCAATCCTATAGCAACCGCGACAAGGAGCATCGTGTAGACAAAATCAAACCAGAAAAACTTGAGCGCGTTCGCGAATACCATCAATCGGACAAGCGGAAAGGAAAGATAATGAAGCCAAGAACCGCCACTTTGCAACGCAGTTTTGCTCGCAGCGGAAATATGCCGCACGTCGTGATTACTCGGAAAAGCATGCATCCCCGCCGAAACCGCGAGCCACAAGAGCAGGAAAAAAATTCGGGATTTATCACTTACTCTCAAGGCGAAAGAAGTGAGCAACACCGCGACAAGCGAGTTGATAATGAGGGGACCGACCGATATCCAAAAGTTTTGAAAGTAATGTCTCGATTCCTCATGAGAGACAAAACCCAACGGGTTGCCAAAGCGAAAATACACAACCTTGAGTACGCGGACACCCGACAACTGGCAAAACACTTTATGCGCCCACTCGTGGAACATCACGCCCGGAAAAGTAACGAAAGACGCCAACCAGTTTAGAATTGAGAGCATGGGAAAATAGTAACATAAACCTCACCTCTTTTCTGTCTTGGTATCATTCTCTCATTCGTGCGAATGAGAGAATGTGAAAATATCAAAATTATTGAGCTTTTTTTGCGCAACAAATTTCATTAGACTTCTACCGAAAGTGGAGTTGTAGCGTACAGGACGCGACAGATGTAATCGAGAATTACCTGATTCACAGATTTTTCACAATTTCTTCATTGACTATATTAACCTGAGAAAGGTGGTGACGGTAATCATGCCCAATACCCTCAATCAAGATAAATTTCTTTGGTTCGTTCGCCTTATCAAAAATCGTCCTTACGTGTTCGGGCAACACCGCCTTATCCAACTCGCCCGTAACTAAAATCAGAGGAACGTGAACTTTTTTCACATCTTCAAACACGTTGTATTGTTCCCTGTCCGTAACGTGAGAAAATGGCACGCGAAATTCTATAGTCTTATTTGTGTTCGGCACATCGCGCGAATTAACACTCACACCGCTTTTCTCCCATTCCTCACGCCGCTTCCCCGTAAAGGTATAGGGCGAAGACGGCATGATGCTCACAACCACAGAAATGCGCGGGTCCCGCGCGGCACAGAGAATCGATACCATGCCACCACGGCTATGTCCGCCGAGCAAAATGTGTTTGTAACCGGACTCACGAAGCATGAATTCGAGAACGCTTTCGACGTCACTCAAATATTGCGAGGTTGTATATTCGGCGATTTCACCCTCGCTTTCCCACGTTCCGGTCGGGTCAAAACGGACGACAGTATAACCGCCATTCGCCAAAGTCTTTGCCAGTTCAACAAGATGCGAATAATTTTTCGTATCCAAAAACCCCGGACACAGAATCGCGAGCTTACTTGCCGTGAGCTTGTCGAATGGTTCCGTTTTAACTTTGGGCCGCTCAATAACCGCCGCGATATTTTGACCCTTGGAATTTGGAATTTTTACTTTTTCCATTTCCTTTTAGTTTAACACTTAACGTTATTGAGAAAAATCCTTATCGGCGGTTTCCCACATGTAATCAAAATAGCCCCGCATTGTTTCGGAAAACTCTTTGCTTTCAATTATAAAACCGAAACCTTCTTTCTCTGTCGAGATTACAGCCACCTTGTAATCATAAATCATAATCATAGAGGTATGGAAAATATCCTGGCGTACGTATCTGACTATTCTTTTGAGCTTGACACTATTCTCACCATAAAACTCGTTGTGCAAATCTCCTTCATGAGGATGAATCGCGTATGCCGTTATTCCTTTTGCCGCTCTTTTCCGTATGTACTCTTTTGAAAAATCAGCTCCGGGAAATTTGACGAAATCATTTACCCTAACAACTTGGTAAATTTTTTTGTACTTACAATTAAGCGTATCTTCATATATACGCTTAATCCCCTCCCGTCCTTCAAAAAATTGAACCGCAGGTTTGAGTTTGTGACTGGAGTATATTCCGGCTAAATTGGGTAAAATATTTTCAAATGAATGTTTGTTGGCATCGATCATTTCTGTGATCGACTGCGGATCCTGCGCCTTAAAGAAACGCTTTTTGCCCTGCTGAGAATAACTAACCAAACCCTTCCTCATGAGGTCATCTAAAATACCGTAGATAGTACTTCTCTTTATATCGGCCCTTTTGGCGATATCCGCGGCTGTTGCCTTACCCATTTCAAGATTAGAGACATAGGCTTTTGCTTCTTTATCTGAAAGTCCGGCACTGGTTAATTCCTTTTCGTACATATTTTTCGACAACTTATAATTGCTAGTAAATGAACCAAAATAAAAGGTTTTTGAAATCGGACACTTTATAGTCTATAACTTTTAGACAATACTACGCATTCATAGAAAAATCAAGTGTAGATAAACAGGGCCTTGAAAATCAATGAAAGAAACCGGATGTGAATGCTACAACTGAAGAAATCGTAAACATACGGGCGGAATGGCTTAAGAACAATCTGGACGAAACCACGCGGGTATTGTGCAGACGAAACGGCATCACTGCCGAAACAAACTCAAATACCGAAATTAAAAAAAGCGAAAATTGGGGCGACTGGAAGTGGCATCTTGCCAACCGTCTTACCGACAAAAATCTTAGTAAATTTCTTGCGCTCTTTCCGGAATATCGAGACCAAGAACAATTACTCCGAGCATACCTTGCATCCTACGACCTCGGTATTCTGCCGTTGAATCTGCTCCAGAAAAACGGCGTGCGGAAATTTCTGCCACGGCTCGGACTTACCCCCGTGCCGGACCCGTACGGCGTTCAACGAGTCCATTCGGTCGTACTTCATGAAGAAAGCGGCAAAAAATTCTACCTATCAACGCACAAGCCGGGTTACGCTTCATTCCTGCCGATTCTCGGTAGCGGTGCTGGTCGTGTTTTCTGTCCAGTCGCGTGCGCAGGATGCTACCGCGGGCCGCAAACCCGATTCGGCGAACCGTTACGGCTCATTCATGATGGCGGCGGTACTGAGGAAATATGGATTCCTAACCCTGAACAACAAGCGGAGTGGCTAGTTGAAGAGTGGAATACGAAACCGGAATTTTCCGGAGTGTACGACGTTTTGTTCTCCGGCGGCGAACCTATGATACTTCCAAATGGGGTGTGGGAAAAAATCCTCGCTCGCATGGAAAGAGCGAAATATCTAAAAAGTTTCCGAATCTGCACCGGCGCGTTATTCCTAGGTCTGCCATTTCGATTCGATGATGAGTTTATTCAACTTCTGGTCGGATTCAGAAAAAGAACCGGAATTCAAGTGAAACTGGCGGTGCATGTATCTCATCCCGAGCACGTTACGCCGGAGGCGGTGCAATTTGCGAGAAAACTCATCCGGAGCGGTATTGAACTTCTACCGCAGTGCCCACTTGAACCGGGTGTAAACTTCTGGACAGACGACCTTGAAAAAACGGAGGTGACGCTTCGTCGTCTCAATCGCCTTCTCGCCGTAGTCGTCGGTACGCGTTGCTACAAATGGATACTCGACATGCAGGGTGGAATTTCACTCCTTCCGGCAATCAAAGTGTGGCGACACATCCATGACCGGCACCAAGAGGAGTCCGACATTACGCGCCCGACGTCCTTTGCCGTATTCTTTCCACAACCAGAAGGAAATCTCAACATTTCCTATCATTCCCTGTGGGCAATGAAAATGTCGGTAAATAGGAAGAGGGGTATTGTTACTTACGATATTCCCCACCCTTCGGGAACATGGGTAACATATGAGGAACGTCTGCAAGAAGGAATAAACGACAACCTTGAAAAACTTGCGGAATTGTGTAAGTAATTATGTTACTCCGAGAGCTGACCAGCGCTATCCAAAGATGGATAGCGCTTTTTTGATTTTAGGCCGCTCAATAACCGCCGCGATATTTTGACCCTTGGAATTTGGAATTTTTACTTTTTCCATAAAATACTCAAATTTTTATAGTCATCAAATAATTTTGACAATCCCTCTATCCGCATTGACCTCAATACGCATCCCGTCTTTTAATATCTGCGTTGCGAACTTGGTACCAATAACGCAAGGCTTTCTCATTTCACGGGCCACAATGGCTGCGTGGCATGTAATACCCCCCTCGTCAGTCACAAAAGCGGCAGCAAGTTTGAGAACCGGTATCATTTCGGGAGTAGTCATGCTGGCAACAATAATATCTCCGTCGGCAACCTTTGCAAAATCCCCGATGTCTCGTATCACTTTTACCTTGCCGGATACAACTCCCTTATATGCGACTTTCCCTCGTATTTCATCTGTATGATGGGTTGTGTCTTCAAATCTTTTCTGAATAGCGGAATACTCTTTGCCGCTAATACAAACCACCCTCTCCGCTATAGTCGCCACCACATGCCCCTTTTCTCTTTCCTCAATTATTTGCTTACTAGGAATAGTGTTCTGGAGTATCTCATCTTTTGTACAAAAAAGAATATCCTCATAGGTAATACCAAATTCTTCCGCCATTTTGGTCAAAATCGGAATATATAGATACTCAACTCTATTCATCACATCGGTACGATGCGTACGATAAAATATGATAAACTGCAGAGCGTCCACTAAATATGCATCGGCTTCTCCTAAAATTTCCTTTGAGCTAACTATCGCCTTTTGCACCTTATCTTTGCCTGATTGGTACCCCTCTAGAAATTTTTCTCTATCTACTAAAGCAAGTTTTTTACGTGCCTCTTCTATTGTATACGGAGTGTTGCTTCCATAACGAGATAGGAACCATTCATATTTTTTTACATGTTCAGACAAATCGCTACTACGCAAAAGATCCAGTTCCTCTTTTTTGTAGTAATTATCTTCAAGAGGAACGTTTAGGGCATCGAGAAGCGCATTCGCCTCCTTTTCCGAGACATATTTTAAAAAAGCTGCCCGAAGTTGGTCATAAAATGGGCGTTCAGCAAGATACACAAGTGTAAGCGCCGCCATATACTCCGTATACGCCAAGGAAAATTTTGGAAAAACAGCATCGGTTGATCTTAAAAGTTTTTCCTCCCTTTCACGCAGAATTTTTATGTTTTTATCTATGATTTCCCCGTTCGTCCATTCTTCAAGAATCAACTGCCGTCCCATCTCTTCACTTTCAATTAGGTTGTAAAACACATATCCAAGCAATATCGTACCTTTTCGGGCGTATGGTTTTGAAAAAAACGGAGTATACACGGATTCGTTGGTCGCTCCGCTTATTGTAAAGGACCCCCACAGTGGTGGGTAGGGTCTCTTCACGGTCATGACATATTTTTCTTTCAAGAGAATCATAAGACTTTCTTAAAACTGAGAGATTCTACTTTATACTTCTACTATAACCGAAATCGGCAAATGGTCCGAGCCCTGCGATTTTTCGACTTTTGGCGAATGGGTTTTCAGGTCTTTACTCGCGAAAATGTAGTCCAAGCGGGTGTCCGCTATTGCCTTTGGGTCACACTTTTTGCAATCAAAAAGAGAGGGGTCAAGCGTGGGGGCTGAATTGGGATTGGTATCCACCAACACCTCGCGCGTCCGTTTTATTGGTGTCATATCAGATGTGGCGTTGAAATCGCCCATCACGATAACTTTTTCTTTAGGCAAGACCTTGATCAAATTATCTGCCTGCAAATTCTGGAGTGAAGATTCCTGCTGGTGTGTATGCTTCAAATGGAAAGAAAATACCGTTAACATAACCTTGTCTACCTTAATCTCCACCTCTATCGCCTGCCTGCGACTTTCTTCCGATAACATGTGAACTTTCTGTTCCTGTATTGGGTACTTGCTAAAAATGCCGCTGGTTATCATCCGACCATCACCGAGTGTCGCGCCAATCGGGGCAACGGCGTGTTCATACCCAAGTTTGGACAGAAAAGACACAACGTCACGTCCCTTATCTTCCGGCACGATTTCCTGCAAACCGATAATATCGGCGTTCGACGCGGCCAAAAATTCCGAGACTTTCTCAAAATTCCCATCGCACCAAATATTCCACGACAAAACTTCTATTTCCATATCGTTCATACCTAAAACTCCCCGACATCTTCCGGCTCCGCGGTGTCCTCGTCGTCGGCAAATTGCAAAGAGTGCAATCTCGCGTAGGTCGGACTGGTTCGGAGCAATTCCGCGTGAGTACCGGAAGCTTCAATACTTCCATCGTTGAATACAAGAATCTGGTCGGCATGAATCACGGTGGAAAGCCGATGGGCGATAATAAGTGACGTGCGGTGCTGTACTAGCGCGTCCGTGGCACGGGTGATAAGCTGTTCGCTTTGAGTGTCCAAGTGACTGGTCGCTTCGTCCAAAATTAAAATCTTCGGGTCACGAAGCACGGCGCGAGCAATACCGATTCTCTGCCGCTCACCTCCGGAAAGCTTGATACCCCGCTCACCCACCACCGTTTTGTAACCCTTGTCGAGTTTCAAAATAAAGTCGTGCGCGAGCGCCGTCTCGGTGGCTTTTTCAATACGTTCTTCCGTAACACCCTCCTGCCCGTAGGCGATATTTTCCGACACCGTTCGGGAAAACAAATCCACCTCCTGCGGCACCACCGCGATTTGCGTGCGCAAGCTTACCTGCGTCACCGTACGGATATCGACCCCGTCAATCAGAATTCCCCCCTTCTGCGGGTCGTATGAGCGAAGCAATAAGTTTATAAATGTCGTCTTACCGCTCCCTGACCTGCCCACCAAAGCGCACGTGCTACCGTCCGGAATCACCACCTTGATATTCTTGAGCGCCCACTGATTATCGTTGTGATATGAAAATGAGACGTCTTTAAACTCAATCTGTTTCTGAAGAGGCCGGAGTTCCGTAGCGCCCACAGCGTCAACAACATGAAGCGGCTCGTCGAGAATGGTAAACAAACGTTCAATGCGCGTAAAATTGCGACGAATGCGAGTAAACAGTGAAGAAAGGTCGGAAAGCGGCTGGTACGCCATGTTTTGGAGAGTGACATAGAGCACGAATTCACCGATAGTCGCCGTGCCGTTTAAGACAAACCACGCGCTCAATCCTAGTACCGCCACGCGACCCACCGCCGCGATAGCCGTCTGGATACTTTCCACCTGTCCCCACAAACGCTCGGCGCTATACTGGATTTCCCGCGCGTCGGCCATCAGTTTCAAATTATGATTTGTCTCCTCTTTCTCTTGAGAAAACTTCTTGACCGTAAGAACGTTACCGGCCACGTCGTACATTTCTTTAGACACTCCCTCGAAAGCATCGTTTGAACGTTGCTCAATAAGATAAATTTTATTGGCAATGCTACGGGTGGCTAACAGATAAATCGGAAACGGGATAAGAATGGCGAGTGCTATCCAAATGTTTTCGTACAAAAGCGCGGTAAACGAACCGACGAAAATAATAAGTGGTGGAATAATATTTTGTCCGAAAATATCATTGATAGTCGTATACAAAGACACTCCGCCGCGCTCAATACGCCCAATAATCTGACCGCTTGAAGCGCCGTGATGATACAGCGAATGCAATTGCAAATATTTTTCAAAGGCCTGACTTCGGATTTTGTCCTCCACTTTCGTCACCATCTCAAATAGATAGTAATTGTAAATTGACTGCAGCACGCTACTCGTAACGGTCGCGGCCAGAATTCCGAGCGCGCAATAAATCAAAGCGTGCCATGGGAGCGCCCCGCCGTTCTTAATAAACGCGGTCAAGGCGTCGATAAGCACTTTGGAAATAAACGGCACCGTAATACTCGCTGTCTGAGAAACACCGATAAGCACGAACAAAAAAACGACCGTTTTCTTACGGTCTTTGAAGAAAGACAAAATGCGTTTTAGCGTGGAGGGTTTTTTGCTAGACATACGACAGTGAGTTTAAAGTCCTTAATTTCGCCCATAATAGTAACACACCGGCCATTCAAAGGAAGATGCGCGACGAAAAATGCTTGACAATATATTACTTTTGATATATAAACTAAGGCGGGTCTTGAATCAATAGGACCTCGAAAACGACAAAACTCATCGAAACGAAAGGCCTAACTATGGAAACACGCGGTAGCATTCCCGAAATCATCAGAAATGACGACAGACTGTACGAGGGCGACCTCGTTCACTATCTACGAGTGGTTTGCAAGCACGCAAGGAACTTGCATCACCCCTACCACAACCTCCGGCACATGCTGCACGTGCTCTGGTTGTGTTACCAGGCATGCATGTTCTACGAAGACACGCTCAGTCGACGGCAAATGAGAAACCTCCTAATCGCTGCTTTGTTCCACGATTTCGACCACAGCGGACTGCTCGGAGACGACGACCTCAATATCGAAAAGGCGCTACGTGCTTTACGAAAACATATTCTGCCGGAGGACCGAGAATCCGTTGACGAGATTGCGGACATCTTAAAAGCAACGGAGTTCCCTTACAAGGTGAGTTCTGACAGCCTGGGCCTTGCGGCAAAAATCATCCGCGACGCGGACATGAGTCAGGCTCTTAGCGTGGCATGGATTCAGCAAGTCATTCTCGGCCTGGCGGCCGAGTGGAGAAAAACAGCATTGGACATTCTTCAGATGCAAGGACCTTTCATGTCCAACCTGAGGTTTCTGACGGAGTGGGGTCAAAAAATGTTTCCACAGAAAGTCATCGACGCGAAAATCGAAGAGGCCCGAGAGCTTCTGGAACTTCTCGGGGAACAGTCCCAGCCAGCCGCAAAACCGGCCTGAAATTTCCTCGTCCCTTCAATCATTCACACAGCCCAAACTGTTTACAGTTTGGGCTGATTTTATTTTAAAGAACGTGGGGGGGGTTACTCACATTCTCTCATTCGCACGAATGAGAGAATGATATTAAAGAGGGCATGTGAAATTACGTCCTCTTAGCACGAGGCGTGCGCTTCTGGTATTATTAATATCGATGAATAACAACTTACTGACTAAAGAAAAAACGGCAAGGAAAAAAGAGGCCATTCAGAGCTTCAAGGCGAAAGCGGACGCTAAGAGAACCACGGGAGACAAAATCGCGGACTGGCTGACCACGTCCTTTGGAACTATTTCTTTTCTTATTCTGAACGCGGTTTTCTTTGCTGTGTGGATTATCCTAAATTTAGGGGTCCTCCCGAACATTCCCCCGTTCGACCCGTTTCCTTTTGGACTTTTAACCATGTGTGTTTCGCTCGAGGCCATCTTCCTCGCCATCATTGTCCTAATTTCCCAAGACAGAGGAAACCGAACCGCGGAACTTCGAGAAGAAATCGAACTCTACATAAACACGTACGCCGAAAACGAAATCACCAAATTAATGTACCTGCAAACTCTTCTCCTCAAGAAAAACGGCATTGACGTATCGGCGGACAAAGAACTTCAAAACATGCTCTTAAATTTGGAGAGCGACAAAATAGAGCAAGAACTTGAGAGACAAATATAGTGGAACTTGAATTATTTCTTTTTGGCAGCCGATTTTTTTGACTCTTTTTTCGCCGATTCTTTCTTTACGGTTTTCTGGGCATTAGCCACCACCTCCCCAAGCGATTCTTTGGTCGTATTTGAAATTACTACCGCGGGTTTCTGCGGACCTTCCGCTTTTTGAATGAGTCTATCGAGCTTCGCGTTTATCGCGTCAAGCTGTCTTTGTATATTGATGTGCGCGGCATCATTGGATTTTGCCGCGGGCGGGGTGTTAAATTCTCGTCTTGGAAAATCATTTCTCGGAGAGAAGTTTGACTGCCCTTGCGGTCTATCGGGCTTGTTATCGCCGAAACAGTCGCGGCAATACACCGGCCGTTCGCCGTTAGGACGGAAAGGCACTTGGCAAGTCTTGCCGCATTTTGCGCATACCGCGTCAAACATCTCCCGCTGGCCGCCGAAATCTCTTTTGCCAAAGTTACCGCCTCCGCGGAAACCGCCACGGTCACCGCCCCTATTACCTCCACCAAACTTATTGTTTTGTTTAAAGTCTTTCATAGTATCTAAACAGTAAGCTGTAATAAAGAAGAAAGCAAGCTCTAAAAGCGAAAGAAATCAAAAACTAATAGTATCCGGCGTTAACGGTGAATGAGCCATTCCCATCACCATCCGCTGGCCGGCTTCATTGGGTTCGCTTACAAACACCGCCACTTCGGTCGGGAAACCCCTTGAAGCAATATGGTCCTTAATAGCTTGCTCAACCGCACCTTTCGGTTGCGACCGAAACTCGATACTGGACAAATGAAGTTCAAATACCAAATCTTTAAGTTTGTCTTTGACTTCTTCGTCACTTGCTAAAGCCTGCCAATCAATATTCTCTGTTGGTTTTTCCATAGTTGTTAAAGATTAAAATATAAAATTTGCTTTTTCTACTTTGCATTCTTATCGGCCTGATGCACACCAAACGTGTTGCCTTCGGTATCAAGAAAATATCCTTGCCACGCCATGCCCGGAAGCGCGAACTTGGGCATCGCCACGATACCGCCCACCGAGAGAATCTTTTTCTCGGTTTCATCAAAGTTATCGACTTGCATGGTGCAGACATACGCATTGGTACCCTGTTCGGGTTTCGGTGCGGAGCAAGATCGTTTCAACATTCCGCCGTTAATGCCTGGTTCTGCTGCTTGCCCTGAGCTTTTCGAAGGGTCTTTCGGCGCGGTCATAACACCGATATACGGCTCGCCTCCCGGCATTGGCCAATCTTGAAACTCCCAACCGAAAACATCTCCGTAAAACTTCTTGGCGCGTTCGGTGTTCACCGCCTGTATCTCAAAATGCACGACTCGGTTTGACATGGTTTTTTATTTAAAAATTTTTGAATAATTAGTACCCCTTTATTATAGATTTTCACAACCCGTAACGCAAAACCCATCTCGATATAATCAAGACGGGTTTTGCCAAAGTCCTTTTAAGACAAAAGTAACAAACAAGCTTAGGAGAGGTGTGCAGAAACGAGTTTCGTCATCTCAAACATGCGCCAATTTTGTCCGCCTGAAGCGGTTACAAAATTGAGCGTCCCGAGTTTCGAGGGGTAGACCACTTCCTAACAATGGCCGCTCCTAAACTTAGGACAAATGCGCCGAAACCAACTTGGTCATTTCGAACATGTGCCAATTTTGTTCGCCACAGGCGATTACAAAATTGAGCATCCCGAGCTTCGAGGGGTATGCGAACTACCGCGCACCACTGCGAAACTTAAGAAAGATGAGCAGAAACGAGTTTCGTCATCTCAAACATGTTGACCACATCTTTTCCACCGAAAACCTTCTTCAAAGCGGCGTCGGCTACGATGTTGCGCTTATTCTTTGGGTCCTGGAGATTCTTACCCTTGATATAGACCCACAACTTCTTCACCACTTCGGAACGAGGCAACGGCCCCTTTCCCACTACAGCCTCAAGTTCGGCACTCACCTTGAGTGGCTTCATAAACGCGGAGTTTGCCTTTGGCATACGTTGTTATTGTATTAATTAGTAACCCTACCAGTCTACCATACAGGCTAAATCTTGCCACCCCATCCACTTTCTATGCTTAAAAGCATATTTAATCTCCTGTACCTAGGCCATTGCAATAAAGTTTGGCCCGTCCTATCCCCTCAGCAAGCTGACGGGGTATTCTCCGCAGTTACAATAAAAAAACCGAGGACCACATTGCGGTCATCGGTAGTATCTCTTGTTGTAGAATTCGAGTTCAAGCTTCCCGTCTTTGCCCTTATCCGGCTTACCCAGATAGAGAGTCACGCCGCAATTAATCGGCTTATCCTTCTCGTCGAGACGAATAAACTCTGTGGCATCAAAGCGTTCGAGATTAGCTCGAACCGCAAGAATGTTTAAATGATGGGTCACCACCAGAACTCGCTTTCCGGCGAAATCCCGAGTGAGCGTCGTGAGCCAGGAACGGTTCCGTTCTCGGACATCCGGCACATTTTCTCCTTGCGGGTAACGGTACCAATATGAACCTTCAAGCTTTCGGAGCTCTCGCTGCTCGGGATGAAGAGTCTCGAAGACCTTCCAGTCGTTATAGAGAAGAGCAAGACCGTGCTCTTGCTCCCTCACTCGGTCATCCTTGTAAACCTTGACCGATTTTAAATCCGGCCAACCACGAGTGATGTGTTCGAGAGTCATAAGTGCACGCTTGTATGGAGAAACAAAAATAGCGTCCGGCTGCTCATGGAAGGACGCGAGCGCGGTTCCTACCTCAAACCCCTGCCGACCTTCAACATCGGCAAGCGGTGTGTCGGCGTCACTCACACCGAGCGAGAATTGTTTTTGCACTTGACGAGCGAGGTCTCTCGCTTCTTCAGAGTTGTCGTCTCTCTTCCGAGCGGCAAGGTACCGCTTGTAGAGCGGATCATCTTTCTTTTTGTCCCGAAGAACATTGTACGCGGAAGTATCGTGACGAATTAATGTCACCGAATTTGGCCATTTCATGTTGTTTTGTCCCTTTCAATTTCAATTGTTGTTCTACCGTCGATACTATACAAAACAACGAAAAAATCAAGCAACAGAAAAATCTGCCGCCTTTGAACTTGGACAACGTAACCTCGGAACTGGCCCGAGAGGCTTTATTCAAAACGCAGGCTATCTCTTCTTGCGACTTTTGCGGGCCGCCAACATCGCGTGCTTGGTAGCGAGACGCTTCTTGGTCTTACGTGAACGGGATGCCTTATTTTTGATATCTTGTGATGCTCTTTTTGCCATAAAATATATTGAAAAGAATTATGAATAAATGCCGTCTTTCACATTCGTAGTTATTCGTAGATTCGTCCGCCGCGGCGGATTCGTATATTGGTATGTTTATCTAAAAAACTACTTTTTATTCTTCTTCGGCTTCTTCTTTTCCTTCTTCCGAGCGTCGTTTCCTTTTGCCATATATGTTAGTAAGTTATTAATGTTTTAATTATACAGTATTTTTTAATTATTTGTTAGAGACCGACCTCCACAGCGCCTATTCGGCGAACAGCCGGCTGGCGGCGGACGCGACATCCTTTATGTAGGTTGCCGTCACTTCCGGATCGCTCCCCCGCACCATAACACACAAAATGTATGGCTTATCCGGAATCAAAAACCCTGCGGCAGAGACCGCAGGGTATGCCTCGTCTCATGCCTAAGTAGTAATAGTGAGAGTTTACCATAGCTTGAGAGTTTCCACATCGCGTTTCCCTTGGTTTTTGACGTATCTCTCCACCACAGACCAGTTTCCCCGCT
>Ga0209211_10003386_pt1 | contig 26064 bp, 26 predicted proteins | sample RifGroA2_FD_183992 | JGI IMG/M metagenome (GOLD analysis project Ga0209211, IMG submission 183992) | Groundwater microbial communities from Rifle, Colorado, USA - Groundwater A2 (SPAdes) (version 2) | ecosystem: Environmental > Aquatic > Deep subsurface > Groundwater | place: Rifle, Colorado...
TGGCTCTCATCAAGCCATCCTTTCATTATACAGTACTGTGTCTTTTTTTTGTGGTTGCTGGAACGGTAAAACCTATTCGAGTCTCACCAGTAGAACTGGTGGATTACCTTTTGGGAAAAACTATTTATTTTGAAATTTTTTAACGCAAAGGAGCAACCCTGCGGAAACAAAATCACGAACGTGAATTTGAACAGAATTGCTCCTTTGTGGTTGCAATGAAAACCATTGCAACAAAAAAGCGTTCGTATTGATTTTGTTTCCAACTAAATGATAGCACAGATTAAAAAATTTCAAAATCGCTTTTGGACAACATCCGCCTATGGCGGATTATATCGCTTTACATTCGCCCTTTGGGCGAAAAAAAGATTGGTAATGAATTTTCAATTCATATTTTGCTAAAGCAAAAACGAACTTTCAAATTTCCGACCGTACGCTCTTTTTCGATTTCAAAAACGCTTGGAAAATCCTGGCGGATTTCAATGTTTCGGCGCACAGCGCCGAGGCCTCCAAAAACCAAAACCTAATTTTCCGCACAAAGTTGCGATTTTTGAATGAAGTTCGAACTTTTTTTGACGAAAATCCCGATTCTGACTTTTAGCGATCGGGCGGGCAAAAAGGGAAATGGTCTGGGAAAAGGAATTTTTGCCCGCCCTCGCTTTTCAATTTCAATTTTTACGCCGCCGAATTTCGTTTTTCGCTTTGCGAAAAGCGCTACCGAGAAATTTGACAGGAAACCTTTAATTTCATATACTTACAATATATCATATATGCGAAACTCTGCAAGTATATAATTATGACTGATAAAAAGCACTTAGAAAAAAGAATTTTTGAACTCCATGCCTCGGTATGTAAAGCTTTATCTCATCCTAAAAGGCTGGAGATTATTGATTTGCTCCGCGATGAAAAAGAAGTTGGTGTTTCCGAATTAGCTGAAAAACTTGGTATTACGAAAGCCAATGTTTCGCAGCATTTGAGCTTAATGCGTCAACAAAATATTGTAAAATATCGGAGGGATGGTGTCGCGATTCTATATTCTCTTACTAATCCTAAAATTCTTATTGCTTATGATGCTTTAAGAAAGGCCATCAAAGAACAATTGGAATCCGATGGCAAATTATTAGAAAAATTTTAATATAAAATTTATGAAGCTTGGAATTATTATCTCAACTAACAAAGCGGAAATAAACTGGAACGCTTTGCGTTTGGCAAATTTTGCTTTTACGCAAGGCGATGAGGTTAAAATTTTTCTTGTTGGCGAAGGCGTGGAATATGAATCTGGCAGTTCTGAAAAATTCAATATTCAAGAGCAGGTGACAGAATTTTTAAAATCTGACAAAGCTGAGATTATGGCATGCGGTACATGTCTGAGGTTGCGCAAACAAGAAGCAACAAATACGCGCCCGATGAGCACTATGAAAGATTTATACGCGTTAGTTAAAGGATGTGATAAAATTTTAACTTTTTAATCAATTTAATCAAAAAAATATGGAATTCGATTACACAATAAGCACAGAGAAAACTTTCGACGAGGCGGTTCAAGGCGTACAAGACGAAATCGTTAAGGCCGGTATGCGGGTTTTGTATGTTCATGACATGCAAAAAAATTTAGCCGATAAGGGCTTTGAAAGAGGTCCTTTAAAAATAGTCGAAGCTTGCAATGCCAAATATGCCCATGAGTTTTTAAACGCTGACATTAAAATAGGTTTGTGCATGCCATGCAAAATAAATGTCTATATTGAGGATGGAAAAACTATTATATCTGGCATGCGACCAATTGTTTTGCCACAATTTTTCCCGCAAGCGAATTTAGGCGATAAACCGAAAGAAATCGACCAAATTATTGTAAGTATAATTGATAGTGCAAAGTAGTAATCTAATCAAAATAGCAATAATTTTATGATGTGGAATTCATTTGGCAATGCGGGCTGGGGTGGAGGTTTTGGCTTCGGCTGGATATTTATGCTCCCAATCATGCTCCTGTTTTGGGGGCTAATCATCTGGGCAATTTTTGCTTTGGTGCGGAGTGGTTCTGGGCACGGATGTGGCGGACATAATCACGAAGAGCACGAACAGGATAACAACGCCTTGGATATACTCAAAGAGCGTTATGCTAAGGGAGAAATATCCAAGGAAGACTTTGACAAGATGAAAAAGGATATTATATGAAATTATTAATGTTTCATGTTAAGGAATTTTGGTACAAACCAGATATTGATTCAGCAGATATTAGCAAGGGCAACACTATGACTAACGCTATCGTTGCGTTTGTTCATGTTGAAGAGGGAGATAAGACGAGAAAGGAAGAAATTATAAAAAAGGCGGCTGGAAATTTAAAATGGCTAGCTAACAAAAATAAAACTGATAATATTATTCTTCACTCTTTTGCTCATCTTGCAAGTAGCAAAGCTGACCCAGAAACCGCAAACGAAATAATTCTCAAGATAGGGGAAAAATTGGAAAAAACTTTAAACATTCACATTGTGCCATTTGGTCAATTTTATGAATTTTCCATGCATGTTAATGGCCCATCCCTGGCAAAAGTTTTTAAGGATTTATAGAGGTTTTCAGACTGAGCAGTAATTTAAAAGCGTGTGGTGGCGCGCCAGTTTCACTGGCACGAAATTCGGCGGCGTAAAAATTGAAATTGAAAAGCGAGGGCGGGCAAAAATTCCTTTTCCCAGACCATTTCCCTTTTTGCCCGCCCGATCGCTAAAAGTCAGAATCGGGATTTTCGTCAAAAAAAGTTCGAACTTCATTCAAAAATCGCAACTTTGTGTGGAAACTAAAAAAACAGCATTTCAAGTGCTGTTTTTTTGTTTCAATTTCAAAAAAAGCAGGTGATGGAAATCGTATGAAATCCACCACCTGTTTCAACTGAGAATAAGGTCTCTTTCCCTGGGGTAGTTGATACCCGAAGATACGATTATCTTCCCATCGTTTGCCTCCTGAGAAATCCAGAAGGAGCTTGGCCTTTCTTGGATAGAGAAACGATAGCAAATCTCATTAGCAGGCAGACAGGCAACTATGCTATCTGGTGGGCCATTCGCGCCAGCACCGGTAGATCGAGTCGACAGAAGCAATGAGATGATCATTCGAAAACTTACCGGACTTGAAAAAGGTCTCTACACTGGGATGTGCGATAATACTGACTTCCATGTAAATCATCGCTTTGTCCGGATGTTCACTGCTCATTTCTGGAAAACAGTTTGGGCAAACATTGATATTCAATGTCCAAACGGCATTGCCATCAGAAACGACTACCAAATTGCGTACCTACATGCTGGCAGTACGCGCAGGGGGTTATCAGGCGATAAAACCAGTGGCGGAATTACCTGGCATCTCCATCCTTCAATTCCAGCAGTTGACTTGGAAGCGGTAGCGGAGCTTGCCATTACAGCTCCTCCGCCCGAAAAAGATTAAGTTGGCAATACCACATGAACACTCGAAAGGCACAAACGCTAACAAGCGTCTGTGCCTTTCTTTATTTTATACTGTGAAAAGATAGCTATAACAACAGCCAAAAATAAACTAGCCGAAGCACTTGTCATCCCCAACCATTCAAACAAACTCTCAGTAAAAATCTGAATCATCAAAGAGTCTGCGGGGAAAGTCCAGTTACCTTGCGGGAAAAAGATTTGATGGAAGTGGATAAAGATATTTTCAAAATTAAATAACATGGTTATACCCAGTAAAATTATTATAATAATTGCCAAAAATGATCCAGCTCGCAAACCTCGCCAATAAATTTGCAGATTTTTTAATATAAAATAACTCACTACTAAAATCATTACTGAAATTGCCAGCATCCACTCCCCTGCCACAAACAAATTTTTCACGTCTTGCATATGCGAAATTTCAGAGTTAGTCATTTGATTTGGTAAATTGCCCTTGCCAAACAAGAAAGCTAAAACCTGCTCGCTATAAACTTTGGCATCTATACTAACTAAAGCACTAGTTTGCAAAACATCTACTTTTTGCACCACAAAATCCCCCTGCCAAACCAACACAAAAACTGGCAGCAAAAGCGTGACTAGAAAAGTTGAAATAGTGGCAAAAATTGAAATCACTTTATACATATTTACATTTTACTCTCTTTAAAAAATTGCGCTAACGGTGAGATGCTATATAATTGAAGTTACTATGGCATACAAAATTTATACAACTTCAACCAAGGCGTGGGATGCCATGCTAACTGAAATCGACAAAGCCAAAAAATCAATTTTTTTGGAAATGTACATTTTTCAAGAAGACACAACCAGCAGTCATGACTTTATTGGCAAACTGACAGCAAAAGCCAAACAAGGCGTCAAAGTCATTCTAGTGTTAGATGCTTTTGGCAGTTCTGAGCTCAGCGAAAAATCCATCAAATCTATGCAATCGGCTGGCATTGAAATTCTCTTTTTCAGCGATTGGTTGCGACACATTCATCGAAAAATTCTGATTATCGACGAAAATGTGGCTTTTGTCGGTGGCGTCAATATTGGCAAGAAATTTGCCAAATGGAATGACCTGCAAATCAAACTCACTGGCAAAGTCGTCCGCCCAATCATCACCTCTTTCACCTACACTTACACCATGGCCGGTGGCAAAAACAAACACCTCCTCATGCTACGCAAAAAAACTCTGGTCAGTAAATTGAAATTTTGGTTCCTAGAACATTGGCCAATTTCAGGCATGTATTCATTAAAATTACTCTATACTAAAAAAATATCAGAAGCACAAAAAAACATTCGCATTGTCACGCCCTATTTCACCCCACCAAGATGGTTTGTAGCCCTCCTGGATGACGCCATTAGGCGTGAAGTGAAAGTGGAAATCATCATCCCGCGAAAAACTGATTTGCCACTCGTTGACCGCGTCAATCAACACCACATCTACAATCTGTCTCGACTTGGGGTCAAATTTTATATCGGCCGAGAAATGAATCATGCCAAGATTTTGCTAATTGATGATCATGAAGGCTTGGTTGGTTCACAAAACATCGATTTCCTTTCTTTCAGCTTCAATGCTGAATCTGGTGTCTTTTTCAAGCAAAAAAATATTGTTGCAGAATTGCGTAAAATAATTCTACGCTGGGAAAAAGAAGCTTCTATTTATAATCCCAGGAGATATAAAATGAAATTGGTTGATTATCTGATTTTCCCGATTATAAAGTTGATTTATCATTTATTATAATAACTTGGCGTATCCATGTCATTCCCGACCTGCCTCGTCCGTAAGGCCTATGGCCAAGGGATTGGGAATCTAGTGTAGAAAATTATTGATGCGTGACTAGATTCCCGTTTTCACGGGAATGACAGAAAAGCACAAAAAAAGAAGCTCTGTTATGAGCTTCTTTTTTTCTATCGTAAGTTTTGAGATTTATTTCAAAGTTACAGTTGCACCAGCTTCTTCCAATTTCTTCTTCATAGCGTCAGCATCAGCCTTTGATACCTTTTCTTTGATAACTTTTGGAGCAGCATCAACTAGATCCTTAGCTTCTTTCAAACCAAGACCAGTCACTTCTCGTACAACCTTGATTACATTGATTTTTGAAGCGCCTGAAGCAGTCACTTCAACATCGAATTCTGTTTTTTCTTCAGCAGCAGCAGCTTCAGCAGCAGGAGCCATTGCGCCCATCATCATTGGAGCAGCAGCGCTAACACCAAATTTTTCTTCTAGAACTTTCACCAACTCACTTAGGTCCAAAACACTCATTGTTTCAATTTCAGAAACAAGCTTTTGGAATTTTTCTGGCACTACTACGTCCTTTTTTTCTTCTGTCATAATGTTGATATGCTAATTCACGCGAATGTTTATAAAATTCATGCGAATAACATTTTTTGAATTAATTATTTAAAAAATTAGACCTCATTTGATTAGATTGCATTCGATAAACATTCGCAATTATTCGCGATTTGCAATCGCTTGCAAGGCGGTTACAAATCCTCGCATGTTGCCAGCCAAAACATTAACAAATCCTGATACTGGCGCATTGAGAGTTCCAACCAATTTGGACAACAATTCTTCCTTACTTGGAAGTTTCGCCAAAGCGTTCACTTCCTCTGCTGACAATTCCTTGGTTCCCAAAATTCCTCCCACGATTTTCAAATTTTCATTAATTTTGGCAAGCTTAGCAATAATTTTAGCTGCCGCCACCTCATCTTTGCTTGAAACAGCGATGGCCACTTGGCCTTCCAACTTCTTGGCATCCATTTCAATACCAGCATCTTTCAAAGCTCGATTCATCAAAGTTTTCTTCAAAACTTGCAAATCCACACCTTCGGCTCGCAAATCGCGACGAAGTTGGGTCATGTCCTTCACATTCAATCCTTTGTAGTCAGAAAAAACAACTGCTTTAGAGACCTTCAATTTTTCAACTAGGTCTTTTATGATAACTTCTTTTTGCAATTTTGTCTGCATAATGCGAATTGTCGCTAATTATAAAACAAATTTATTCGAATACATTTGTTTCAACATTCACGAATATTAGTGTATTAAAAAATCTGCGTTTTATCGCAGACTAAAAAGCCAATTTGGCCTTCCTCGGTAGGACTTACTTGTCCTGTTAAATTGCGCTTAGCGCACCAGCCTAAGCTGGATTTAACAAGATAAACCTACTGTCTACGGATGTTATATCTATTCTATATGAAAATCGTGATTTGTCAAACTTGTCAATCACGACCGACGGTCAGACATCATTATTCAGCTTTTGGTTCTTCAACAGCAACCACTGGAGTTTCCTCTACTTTTATTTCTTCTGCTGGCGCAACTTCTTCAGGCTTAGCTTCTGCAGCAGGAGTAGTCTCAGCCACAGCTGGATCAACTTTCTTAGCTGGCACCTTAACTCGTCTTTTCTTTGCTTCAATAACACCCTTTTTCACAAAAAGATTGCAAGCCGTGTCAGACATTTGAGCTCCCTTAGAAACCCAATATTGAATTCGATCTTCTTTCAAAACAGCCTCTTTTGAATGCGGGTTATAACTACCCAAAACCTCAATGTGACGACCACCAGGAGCGATTGTGTGCTCTTGTAGCATGATCTTAAATTGAGCCCTATTTCTTTTTCCAACTCGCGCAAATCTTATAGTTAACATAATTCCAGTGTTTAAAACTTATTTTTAGTTACTTAGCTAGTTTATACTATTCCCCCAAAGCTGTCAATCATCTAGCTGAGGTTTCCAAGTAATAACTCGACTACTGACCCAATTTTTCATCAATTATACTTTGCAATTCATCCTTATTGACCACACCATTTTTCAATTGATCATTGATAAAAATGGCTGGTGTTCCAGAAAGTCCAAGGCTATCTGCTTCAATTTTGTTGGCATCAATAACGGATTGATATTGTTTTGAGTCTAGACATTTATTGAATTTATTCACATCCAATTTGAGTACCCGAGCATAGTCTTTGAATTTTTGAATGCTAGTGGTTTTGCCCCATTCAGCTTGAGAAGCATAGAGCTTGTCGCCAAATTCCCAAAATTTGTTTTGCTCTTGCGCGCAAGCTGCAGCCAGAGCAGCGTTGTTGGCTTGCACATGACTATCCAATGGCAAATGCTTATATGCAAACAAAACTTTTTCACCATAAGTCTTCATGGTTTCACGCATCGTACTCCACAACAATTTACAATATGGACATTGAAAGTCTGAAAAAACTATCACCTTCACCACTGAATCAGCTTTGCCTAAAACAGCATCGCCCTCATCAATTGTCGGAGTTTGTAAATATTTGCCTGGTTCCAATCCCAACTCTTGAGTTTTTAAAACATAACTTGCATCTTTCTGATCAAACAAGACATTAGCTTGAGCATAGAAATCAGTTTTATCAATATTATTGTCAAAAATAAACGCTGGCAAAGTTTTGATACCGAATTTACTAATCAAATATTTTCCATCTTGACTGTTGGCATCTACTTTTTCCACCGCAATGGTTGGCAACACACGACGGAACCATACTAACACTTCAGATGGATCACAGGCTACACACGCGTCATCGCTCAGAACTTTCACGTTCATTGCCGGCTCACCATAGGCTACCCAAGTTTTTCCATTAGCTTCAAAAATGTCAGATTTATTCATATTCTTAGCCGAAAAACCGCCACCGCGCACAACTTGTGCCACATCCACAAAGAGACTGCCGACGAAAAGTCCAGCCAACAAAATTGCCACTGATATCAAATTTTTAATTTTCGTATCATTATTACGTTCCATAAAATTTAATTAGTTTATTATTCAGATTGTTAATCTTGACTTTCAATTGATTGTTGTTCATCAGCTTTTTTCGCCACCTCCAATTGCATTTTGTTGAAATCCACATCTTGCCTGACAATTTTCATCTGCCAATCATCAAAGCCAATTGTGATTCGCCGTGTGGCCTCAGTCTTAATGGCAATGCCGACCAATACTCCTAGAATAAACAATAGGACAAATTCAATATATATATCAGTCTTTTTGTTTCTTTCCAAATCAACTGAAGAAATTTCAGCTTCCGCCAAATGCATTTCCTTCATTTTTTCAACTTGTTCAACCTCAGCCTCTTGCGCGAGACTGTCTTCAGTTTTTATCTCATCGTTCATGTAGGTGAATTTTTACTAATATTTATCACTCTCTAAAGCATTTTAAGCTTAGCACAAACAAAAAAGCGCCACAACTTGCGCCTCATTTGCTTCTATTGCGTAATAATAATATCCCTAATCTTTTCGTAACGCTTCCATCGGACTCAAAAGTGAGGCTTTGCGAGCCGGATAGAGGCCGAAAATCACACCTGTAACCACCGAAAAGCCCACGCCCAACAAAACTGAATAGCCAGAAACAGCGAAATTCACCGCAAAACCAAAATTGTAAGCGACTTTGGTGGCCAAAAATGCCAAGCCAGCTCCAATGGCAATGCCCAAAAGTCCACCTAGAACTGTGATGAAAATTGCTTCAAACAGAAATTGTTTCAAAATGATGGAGTTCTTGGCTCCCACGGCTTTGCGCAAACCAATCTCCGCCGTTCGCTCCGTGACTGAAACATACATCACATTCATAATCCCCACTCCACCCACAATCAAAGAAATTGAAGTTAGCGAAAGCAGAAGTGCATTCACAATCAAAAACACTTTGTCCAAAATGCCAGCTACTTCAGTGATGGAGGTGATGGCAAAATCATCTTTGTTTGGATCGGTGATTTTGTGACGCTGCCGCATCAAAGCGTTGGCTTCATCAATTGTCGCATCGGTCTGAGCTTTGTCTTTCATCTTGATAACCGAAGATTGTACATAATCAATGCCCGCGATTTTTTTCTGATAGGTTCGCATTGGCACATAGGCCAATTCATCGAAGTTGAAAAAACCAGTTGTGCCTCGTTCCTGCAAATAACCAATCACGCGATAATTGGCACCTTTGAGTTTGATGTTTTTCCCAACTGGATTCTCGTCGGCAAAAAGCGCCGTCTTGACCGCACTGCCCAGCACAATCACTTGATCCAAGCTTTTATCCTCTTCGTCAGTGAATCCAACTCCCCCAGCAAATTTCGTCTGCTGATCAATATTGAAAATTTGCGAAGTAGTCGCATACAGCATCGTCTGCTTGGTTTCCGGACCATAACTCGCAATAGCCTGTCCGATACTAGCCGCGTACCAACCCGCCACATTGGACAATTTTCCCACGGCTTCAATATCTTCAATTTTCAAAGTTGTCACTGAGCCGCTTGAACTTCCTTGAATATTTTTAGTTGAAGTCTTGCTTACTTGTGGCACCTTGACTTCCAAAGCAATGATGTCGGTTCCAAAAGCTTCAATCTGACCGATAATATAACCCTTCACGCCTAGACCAAATGACAAAACAACAATCACTGCCACCACGCCAATCACAATACCCAAAATCGACAAAGTCGTCCGACCCAGATTGCTGCGCAGATTATTGAGAGCTAATTTAATTGAGGTTATTATTTCGTGCATACAAAAATAAATTACAAATTCCAAACTACAAATCACAAACAAATTACAAATTACAAAATACAAAAATTTTCTATTCGTAACGGAGCGCTTCCATTGGCGAAATCTTGGCAGCTTTGCGAGCTGGATAGAGTCCGAAAATAAATCCAATGGCAATTGAAACAGATGTGGCCACCAAAACTGATTGTCCAGAAACAATAAACTGCCAGTCATAACCCATAAAATTTGTTACTACTGTAGAAATTATAAACGCCAGCGCGATACCCAAAATAATGCCGATTATGCCACCCACTAGGGTTATCGTGGCCGATTCAATTAAAAATTGTGCCATAATCGTGCCATTCTTAGCACCCACAGCCTTGCGCAAACCGACTTCACGAATGCGCTGATTAACTGAAATGAGCATAATATTCATAATCCCCACACCACCAACTAGCAATGAAATTGAGCCAACTGATAGCAAAAAATATTTCAAAATATCTGTAATGTTGGAAATGATTTTCAAAGCTGAAGCGGTGTCACGCACCGAGAAATCATCATCTTTGGGATTTTTGATATCATGCTGAATGCGCATAGTCTTGGCCACGTCAATCTTGGCCGCCGCAATTTCATCTGGATTGGCAATTTTCAAACGCACAAACGACAAATGATCAATGCCCAAAATTATTTTTTGCGCCGTTTTGAGTGGCATCATAATCGAGTCACTTGAATCGCCCACCCCAAACCCCGCGCTACCCTTGTCTTTCAGCACTCCAACCACTGTGAAATTTTCATCTTTCACTTTGATTTTTTTATTCAAGGCATCATCTGTACCAAATAAATCTTTTTTTGCGCCTGCACCCAAAACAACAATACGCGAAAGACTCACATCATCTTCTGACACAAAAAAACGGCCTTGTTCCAATTCAACATTTTCCACATTAATATAATCATGCGTCACGCCCATCACCGAAAAAGAAAAAACATTCTTTTGATAACTAACTGTCTGCACGCCTTGCGCATAGGCACAGCCTGTTTCAACTTCCGGCACATTCTTCTTGTCCATCAAAGCCAAAAAATCCTCATATTTCAAAGTTGTGATGATGATGCCCAGAGCTTGCGCCGGTGGACCCTTTTCATCCGACGCTCCTGGCAAAACTCCCACCAAATTTGAACCAATGCCCGATACCTGATCCAAAATCAAAGATTGCGCTGAACTGCCAATGGCCATAATCACAATCACCGACCCCACACCAATAATAATCCCCAGCACCGTCAAAAACGACCGAAATTTATTCGCCACCAAATTCCTATATGAAATTTTAACCGGATCCAGAATTCGCATAATAATTCTTAAAAGAGCTAAACTCCGTTTTTTACTTTTTTATATTTATTCAAAAAAATAGATTTACTTATGTTGTAAAAATTATGCAAAAGCCTATGCGCTATTGACGAGTTGTACGCGTTGGTGTTTTCGCCGCTTCCAAATAAGTCATTCCCTTAGCACGATAAGCTAGCTTAGCCATCTTTCCCCATTGCTCCATTGGCATAATTGTGAGAATGTTTGCAAGTTTTTTATACTCATATACAACGGATAGTTTTTCTAACGCATACATGGCATCATCAAAATTAAACAAATTGCTACGCCTTAGATCGTACAAGCCACCATCTTCCTTGTGCTGGGATAAGATATCTCGGATAAACTTTGGGTCCCTTCCGATTGAAAGGTAAGCTATCACTTCTTCCTTTAGAAAAACGTTAACCCAATCTGCATCTGGTATGGGTATTTCCTTATCCAAAAGATCCGTCAGGCTTTTCATTTCAAAAAAAGCCTTGTTGATTGTAGCGTGCCTTTTTTCATGCTCAAATACCTCTATACTATTAGACATACTACTACTCTCGGTTTCTTTTTCATTGGCGCTACTTTCTGGCACAATCATAATAGCAAGCGGGAAGTTTTTATATTCCTCTACGCCTGCCACCGCCCCACAACCCTCCGTCAATGCCTCCTTGAAAGGAAACTGTGCTTCCCTATCCTTTACCCTGATATAAACAGCGCTTCCCACTAAAGAAATACTATACTTATTTTTTTCATAATTCTCAAGCCCCCGGCCAGGATTATCCTCAAGATACCTAATAGCATTTATCATTAATCTATTATATCTCTGCACTTTCTCAATAGCGGCTACAAGCACATCCTGAGATATAAAAAGCCTATCCTTTTCTGATAAATTTTTAACAATATCTGAAATAATCACCTCTTTGTTGCAAAACGGATCTTCCTCAATTTTTTCAGTGACCTTTTCTATTAAATCAGCCAGCAGCTCTATTTTATTTACAACATATTGAGTCAATGTTTCTCCTCTTTCTTTGGCATTTTTACGATCCGCGAATAGATCATCGCTTACATCGATTTCAATCCCAGCTTCTTCCAGTAGTTTGGTTATTTTTTTAATTGACTCTCGAATAATTCCGGTTGTAATTGATTTTCTTTCAATTCTTATACTCGGATTAATCTTTGGCCTAATCGGAGTACCTCCATCACCAACCATCTCATCTTCCAGAAGGTGATTTTTACTTAGCACCATCTCTATATCGGCATTATCTTTTTGTACAGCTTCTTCAAAATGCTCATCATTTTTGTCGATTCCAACCGGGTCGATTATTTTCCAATCGATAACTTCCTTCTCTTCATTAAGTTTTAACAACAAGTTATTCAAAATATCCCCATGAGCCAATCCATTCGCATGAAATTTTTTTATTGTCACCAATATATCCTCAAACACCTTAATATTACATTCTGATAAACTATCCCATATTATTTCAGTCCTAGTGAACACTGAAAAATCTTCGTAAAACTTAACGGCATAATAATTGTCATTAGAATCAATTTCGACGGGCATTGCAATATGTTGTTGATCAATGACGTACATATCCCTTAAAACATTGAATTCCTTTCTCAAATCTGCATATTCTTTTCCAAACAAATACGGAATTGTTCTGCAAGCATTAAATTTAATAAAACAATCACCAAGTCTCTCGGATATTCTTTGAACTTCTTGCATGTCAGGCATAATATCATGCCCTCTCTTACTGATATTTCCCAAGATTGGCGTTCTTGTGTCTCGTCGAAAAGCGGTCACTGGTTCCGATTTTTTATGCAAATTTACGGGATCAAAAAATTTTTTTTCCATACTAGTTCTTTACTTTATTTCAATAACTCGCCATCAGTTGCAAAACGACGCGTGGTGATTTGCTTGTCAGAAACGATGCCACCATCCTTCATCAAAATGATGCGCTTGCCGTGTTCGGCGGTGAAGGTTTCGTGAGTGACGAGGATGATGGTTTTGCCGGCGTCGTTTAGGCCTTGCAAAATTTTCATGACCTGCGTGCCGGATTTGGAATCCAAGTTGCCAGTTGGCTCATCGGCAAAAATCACACTGGGATTGTTGACCAAGGCGCGTGCAATGGCGACACGTTGTCGTTCACCACCGGACAATTGATTGGAGAAATAGTCTTTGCGATGTTCCATGCCCACACTGCGCAAAGCCGCCAAGACTTTGGCTGAATTATCTTCCGAAAATTTTTCATCATAGAGCAGTGGCAATTCCACATTTTCAAAAACAGTCGTCCTTGGCAACAGATTGAAAGTTTGAAAAACAAAACCAACTTTTTGATTGCGAATTTCTGCCAACTCATCATCAGAAAAACTGTTAGCATTTTGACCTTGAAATATATATTCTCCGCCCGTGGCCCTATCCAAAAACCCCAACATCTGCATCAAAGTTGATTTACCTGAACCAGATGGCCCCATAATCGAAACAAATTCGCCCTCAGAAACATCAAAAGTCACCCCACAAACCGCCTGCGTCGAAACGCCCTCATTCTCATAAGTCTTGCACAAATTCTTAACTTGGATTAATTGACTTGACATCCTAGTTCGTTTTAGTAAAAGTCACTACCTTCTCTCCTACTTTCAAATTATTCAAAACTTCCACCATTCCGCTATCACCTGACAAACCAATTTCAACATACACTTTTTCAACAGAGATACCATCTACCTTCAAAACTTCCACATATTGTTTCGTTCCTTCAGTCTTGACCGCTCTTTGCGGAATCATCAAAACATCCTCAGCTTGCGCTGTCAAAACATCCACGTTGCAACTCATACCAATTTTGAGTCGCGCATCCAAATTGTCCAATTTCACTTTCACGCGATAATACACCACATCTTGAATCACGGTTGAAGCTGGATCAATTTCAACAACTGTCGCCGTGAAAATATCTTTTTCAGTCAACGCATCAAAAGTCACCACGGCTTTTTGTTCAGTCGCAATTTTTACAATGTCAGCTTCTGGAATATTGGATTCTACAAATAAATTGTCTGGATTGGCAATTGTCAGCACAGTTGCATTCATCACAGCTGTTTCATTGAGATCAACTTTTTTCTCAACCACCGTTCCATCCATCGGGGACACCATCACCACATCACGCATTTGGCGCAAAACCGCATCACGCGCTGCTTCAAATTTCTGCACCACTGCTTTTTGCGCAACACACTGGTCACTCGAATATACATCGTTACCCCTCATATTATCTAGCGTGTTCTTCTGTGTTTTGATGTCCGCCTGCGCTTGTCGCAACTGTTCATTCAAAACACCCTTTTCAATCACAGCTAACCGCTGACCTTTGATCACTTTGTCACCAATTTCAACATTCATCTGTTCAATCTTGCCAGAGGACTTGAACGACAAATTGACACTCTCATCTGATTTGAGCTCACCAGTGGAAGAAACTGTCTGTGTCAAATTGCCTTTCACCACATCTTCCGTAGTGTAGGTTGTGGTTGGCGCCTTGGGAGCAAAAAGTTTGTAGCCACCAAAAATCACCGCCACGATGATAACTAGCCAAATTATTTTTTTCTTATATTTCATGGTTTTTTTAATATTAAAATAATTTACATTGCTCGGCGTCCAGTGCTTGATTCACCAAGGCATCTGCCACCTTATTTTTTTCACGAAAGACATGGGCAAATTCCACAGTTTTGAAGTCCAACATCAAGTTCCAAATTTCAATAAAAAATCGCTGAATCCTTTCATCACTCAACTTATATTCATGATTCAACTGCTTCACGACCAACTCACTGTCCAGATAGCACTGAATTTTCGATTGCTTGGAATTTTTGCCCAAAAGCTGTTTTAGTTTTTTCAAACCAAAAATCAAAGCCATATATTCAGCTTCATTGTTGGTTTTGACACCAATACACTCACCATATTTCTTGCCGAGTGTTTCTACATAAACCCCAATACCAGCCGGCCCCGGATTGCCCCGTGAACCACCATCAGTATACATAACTATTTTTTCATTCATATTCCTATTTTAACCTATTTTTAGTCGCAAATCAACCAGTGCCAATTGCATCTTTTTGTTGCCATTCCACTCATCTTCCTGCAAGTTGAAAACCACATCCACGGCATCCCCGACTTTCAGGTCTGGGAATTTGTCGCCAAAACTGAAACCGATGGCTTCAAAAGTTTTTGGACTCGCTTGCGCACGCAAAGACAATTTTAAATGTTTGCTGCCATTGCCCACGGTTTTCAAATCATCAATCAACAAATCTTTCATCAAGAAAATTGGCTCCTCATTACCCTCGCCAAATGGTTGCAATGCCTTGATTGCATCCACCAAATCCCAATTCACATCCGCAGGTGAGATTTCCAAATCAATTCCAATGGTTGGTGTGATGTCCAAGCCCACCAATTCTTCCTCAATTAAACCAGAAAGTTTTTCATAAAATTTTTCCATATTTTCTTGCTTAACTTGCACGCCCGCCGCTTGCGAATGTCCACCATAACGAATCAGTAGTTCAGAACATTTTTCCAAAGCTTTGATAATGTTCATTTGATCGATGCTACGAAATGATCCCACAAATTGATTATCTTGTTTTTGAAAGACCGCTGTGGGTTTGTTGAATTCATCAGCCACTCTTCCAGCAATGAGTCCCAAAATTCCCACTTGCCAATGCTCCGAAGATGCAAAAATCAATTTCTTGTCTTTAAGAGAATTTTCCGCCAAGGCACGCACTTCACGCACAATTTCTTTGGTCACTTTTTGCCGATCTTTGTTTTTTTCTTCCACTTCCAAGGCCATCAAGCGCGCTTTGACCACATCACGCTCAATCATCAGTTCATAGGAAATGCTAGCGTGATCCATGCGCCCAGCCGCGTTGATTCTCGGCGCAATTTGAAAACCAATTTTTTGCGTGTCCGGCACCGCATTCTCATCAATCGCGATACGTCCAACTTTGAACATTTCCAAAAGTCCCACTCGCCGAGTTTTGGACAACACCACCAAGCCATATTTAGTCAACACACGATTTTCTCCGACCAATGGTACGCAATCCGCCACTGTGCCAATCACCACCAAATCCAAAAGCCATTTCAACTGATCCATTTTTGAATCATCCACTTTTTTCTGCACCCCTTGTGCCAACTTGAAAGCCACGCCCACACCCGCCAAATTCTCAAAAGGATAGCCACAACCTTCTAAGTGTGGATTGATGATTGCCACAGCTTGAGGCAAAATTTTCGGCACATAATGATGATCGGTAATAATCACTTCTATACCCAACTCTCTGGCTTTTTCCACTTCAGCAATGTTGGTGATACCACAATCAACCGTGATGATGAGTGTCACACCTTCTTTGGCCAAAAATTCAATAGCTGGTTCATTCATACCATAGCCCTCCGTTTGTCGGTCTGGAATATAGGCAATGATTTTTTCAAAACCCACATTGGTCAAAGCTTCATACATGAGCGAAGTAGCCGTTACGCCATCAGCGTCATAGTCACCAAAGATAGCAATTTTTTCTGAATTCTTTTTAGCTTCCAAAATTCGCGCCACCGCCTTTTCCATATCTGCAAAAAGAAACGGATCGTGCACATCTGTGTCATAATCAAAATTGAAAAACTTCTCCAAAATTTCATCCCCCTCAACTCCGCGATTAGCCAGCAATTGCAAAACCACTGGATGAAATCTCTCTTTCAACTCAGCACTCACCCCACCCAACCTCTCCTTCACTTGCCAGATTTTATTTGTCATTTTTTATTTATAAAAAATAGCGAGTCAATTTCCGAAAAATTCCTGTTTGAGAACACAAATTTTATCTGAAATTTTCCTATGGTCGTCATTTGATTGAGGGAAAATTTCAGCAATAAAATTTATTGTTCGAGTTTAATTTTAAGAAAATTGACTCGCTATTAGATTTGATTTATCAAACAATTATTTTCACATCCACCGCCACCGCACTCTTTCCATCATTATAAATCAACACTGGATTGATATCCAACTCCTTGATATCTGCAATTTCTTGCGCCAATTCAGACACACCCAAAAGCATTTTCGCCATCTCATCTGAATTGTGTGCTTTTTGTCCACGCGTTTCTTCAAACAAAAATTTGATTTTGCTTTTTTGCAATGATTTTTTGATTTCTGCCAGATCCAAGGGTGGCACCAAAAAATTCACCATCTTGAAAACTTCTGTATAAATTCCACCGAGTCCGTACACCACAATTGGACCAAAAATACTATCTTGCTTAATGCCCATAATCAATTCGGTTTTGATGGACAGCATTTCCTGAATAATCAAATTTTCTCCTGGTAAATTGACTTTCATTTGTGCCTGCGCCTGTTGCAACTCTTCTTGATTTTTGATATTCAAAATCACACCTTGCTTGTCAGTTTTGTGCAAAACTTTGTCACTATCCACTTTCATCACTACTGGGAATTTGGCAATTTCTGGCAACGCCTCATCCACTGTCAAATTATTCACGGCTGGCGTAGCAATTCCATAGAGCCCCATCACCGCACTCGCTTCAACAAATGACAAAGCTGTGCGTTTTTCTTTTTTGACTTTCGCAATTATTTCAGAAACTTTTGCTTGCCGCACAGTGTTCACTACAAATTCTTTTCTATCAGTCACCATTTCTTTTCTATTTTCATTCCAAACATAATAGTCGTTCAGTGCGTTGACCGCTTCATCCGGAAAAACAAAATTCGGCACTTCCTGATCATGCAATCTGGCAATTTCTTTTTCCACTCTCTCGCCGCCAATAAAAATTGTCGCCACCATTTTGTCAGTTCTATTTTTGAATTCCACAATCTTGCTAACAATTTTTCCTACTGGCGTTTGATCTTGCGCCGTCAAAACACACAAAATTGAACCAATCTCCTTGTCTTGTTCCAAAATTTCCAAAGCCTTTTCATAGCGATCCTCCATCGCATCACCTAACAGATCAATTGGATTTTCCACGGATGATTCCGCTGGCAAGAAAGCTCGCAAACTTTTTTTCGTTTCCTCGCTCAAATTCACCAATTCAATTGTCTTGCCACCAAAAGCATCCGTGGTCAAAACTCCCGGTCCACCAGCATTGGTGATGATGGCCACACCCTTTTTTTGAGGCGCCTGTGCCACTGATATTGTTTCAATCAATGCAAAAAATTCTTCCAAATTTTCCGCCCGCAAAACTCCAGCCTTTTCAAAAACTGCATCCATGATTTCATTGCTACCGGCCAACGCGCCGGTGTGAGATGAAATGGCTTTTTGCGCTTTTTCAGTTTTGCCAGCTTTCAAAATAACTACTGGTTTTTTGCGTGAAATCCGTGAAGCCACTTCAATAAATTTCTGACCATTCTCAATACCCTCCAAATACATCCCCACAACTGTTGTATTTTCATCCTGAACCAAATATTCCAATATCTCAGCTTCACTCAATTGCATTTTGTTACCCATAGAAACGATATTGGCAAATTTGATGTTTTCTTTGCGTGCTATGTCCATAATGGCAACCGCCAATGCGCCAGACTGTGACACAAAAGAAATGTTGCCAGTTTGTGGCATGCCACCCGCAAACGATGCATTGAGTTTCAATTTTGGAATGATGAAACCCAAACAGTTTGGCCCCAAAATGTTCAAATCTTTTTCCTGCGTCAACTTTTTCAATTCTTCTTCACGCGTTCTGCCTTCGGCATCAGTTTCGGAAAAACCAGCTGAAATCACCACAAAATTTTTTATTTTGTCTGAGGCCTCACGAATAACTGGCACCACAATTTTGGATGGCAAAACAATGATCGCCAAATCAACTTTCTCGGTGATGTCCGTCAAGCTTTTGAAAGTGCGATGATCAAAAAGTTTCTCGTGTTTCGGATTGACCAAAAAAACCTTGCCAACATAGCCCAGCTCCAAAATGTTTTTCGTAATCACATTGCCCACTTTGCCCCGCTCCTGCGAAGCACCGACAATGGCGATTGATTGAGGATTGAATAATTTATTGAGACTCATATTTTTTATTTTAATTTGAATGTGTTTTTAACTAATTTCTAAAAAAATAATTCCGCGCCTTGGCGTTAGTGCATTTTCCATTTTTTAAATATTCACGCACTCGCGGAATACCAAGGTACAAATTGAAACTTGTGCGCGTTAAAAAATTTCATACTAGTTGGCCGTTTTAGATTTCTTGGAATTTTAGCGAACAAGTTGAAAATTTGTCTTGGTATGCAGCTGTGCGGCCTTTTTCTTTTTTGCCACTTTTCTTTTGGGAAAAGAAAAATGGCGAACAATTTTAAATTTCATCTTCTTTCAACAATCCTTCCACCGCTCCATATTTCTGCACTACACTGCTACTATTGACAATTCCCCAATTCAAACATTCTTGCAAACTTTTTTCTTTCAGATGTGCCGCGATGAAACCGCTGGAAAAGGCGTCCCCTGCACCCAAGGTGTCCGCCACTTTTTCTTCTCGCGCTTCCACATGCACAAATTCTTGTCCAGCCAAGCCCCAGGCGCCACGCGCACCATCGGTCAAGGCTACAATTTTCGCACCTATCTTGTTCAATTGTTCTGCTAAAAATTTTTCATCATTCAATGATTTTTCATTATTGTAGAGACGAGGCATTGCCTCGTCTTTACCAATCGACATAACAATTTCCAGTGCTTCATCCTTATTCACAATCACCATTTCCGATTGCGCAATGGTCGCGACAACTTTCGCAACATCACTCTTGAGATTTTTTTGCCCAGGATTGAAAATCAATTTAATCTTTTCATCTTTAGATAATTGCAGAATCTTGTCTAGTTTGCTTTCCCAACTTTCATCTGCATTGCCATTAAGTGAACTAATAAATAGCCATTGCGCGCCGACATTTTTCAATTCATCTGACGCAATCTCAAGTCTTTCGTTGGAATCACGATCAGAAAAAATAATCCGATCTTCACTTGGAATGTGTGCCACGATTGTCGACAGGTCGGAGCGGTGATTGCCCGCCTGCACCAAATCAACAGCCACGCCATTTTTCTGCAATTCTTCTTTGATCCAATCACCAGTTTGATCTGAACCCACGCGTGTACAGCAATGAACTTCAATGCCAAGGCGCCCCAAACCACAGGCCACATTGGCCGCACAACCACCAATCGTTTCATGGCGAGACTGCGCAACTTGATATTTCGCACCCAACTCAAAAACAATCTTCTTTTGAGCCTCCAAATCTTCCGGCGTCTCAATTACTGTGCCGTCAATAATTGGAAAAATAATATCCTTAGTTGCTGAACCAATACAAATTATCTTATCCATAAAATTGTGTATTAAAAAAAATTATTGCAACAATGATTTCTTATTCATCAGTTTTGGTTTTTCTATATTCAAAATGTCCAGAATAGTCGGCACAATATTTGCTAACACGCCATCGTCGCGCAATTTGCTGTCTTTGAATTTCTCACTCACCAACAAGAATGGCACTGGATTTTTAGTGTGATAAGTGTTTGGCTGATCACTATCAAAATCCATCATATCATCCGCATTGCCATGATCTGCCGTGACAATCAGATTGCCACCGCGCTTCAAAACTTCTCCTGCCAAAATCTCTATTTGCTTGTCCAGAAATTCCACTGCCTTCACTGTTGCTTCCAAATCACCAGTATGTCCAACCATATCAGCATTGGCATAATTTATCGCAATGAAATCATACGCATCATTTTGAATATTTTGCACAACCACATCTGTTATTTCTTGTGCTGACATTTCTGGAAATTTTGCATATGAATCGACATCTTTTGAATCAATCATGATGCGATCTTCTTCGTCAACTGGATCAGCATAGCCACCATTTAGAAAATATGTTACATGCGCAAATTTTTCTGTTTCAGCAATATACAACTGTTTCTTTGATTGTCCCAAGACCATTGGCAATGTCGCAGAAATCGTATGCTCTGGAAAAGCTGTGTACTCATCAAGGCCTGGTCCAAAATCAGTCAGAGTCACGAAATACAAATTTTGTAATTTATCAATAATTGGCATATCATCACGTAAAATACTTTTTTCATCATTGGCAATAAACAGTTTCGTAAATTGTCGCGCTCGATCCGAACGGAAATTGAAAAAAACTACTGAGTCATTTTCTCTTATTTTTACAACAGACTCGCCCTGCTCCATGATTACTGTTGGCAAAAGATATTCATCAGTTAGATTATTTTTATATGCATTTTCAATAGCTTCCTCAGCCGAACCAACCTGCTCGCCTCGTCCAAAAACCATTGCGTCATAGGCCAAGGTTAATCGCTTCCAATTTTTAGCTCGATCCATAGCATAAAACCTGCCGGAAAGCGTCGCGATTTTTCCAATGCCTTCTTCAGCCATGATCTTTCGATAATTTTTCAAATGTGTCAGTGCGCTTTTCGGATATGAATCCCGCCCATCCGTGAAAAGATGACAATAAACTTGCGCAATCCCATTTTTTTTCGCCAACTTCAAAACAGCGCGAAAATGATCTGGATTGCTATGTGGGCTATCTGTATTTCCCATCAAGCCCATCACATGAAAATTGCTACTCGTTTTTTTGACATGAGCCACTGATCCCATCATGGCTGGATTCATACAAAAACTCCCATCCTTAATACTATCCGAAATATATTTTGAATCCTGCTCAATTATTCTACCTGCTCCAATATTCATGTGCCCTGCCTCAGAGCCACTCATTTTGTGATCCTCTAGCCCCACGCAAGTTCCAGTTGCACACAAAGTCGTAGATGGATATTCTCTAAACAACCGATTTATGGTCGGTTTTTTAGCCAAGGATATAGCATTGCCTTTAGACGGCGGCGCAATGCCATAGCCATCGAGGATAACTAAGACTGTGGGTGATTTATGTTCAGACATAAATTATTTTTTATTTTTTAACTCTTCCTCGATTCTCAATAGTCGATTATATTTACAAATTCTCTCTCCTCGGGAAAGTGAACCGGATTTTATATACTCCGCGTGGGCACCCACAGCTAGATCAGCAATGAAATCATCGGTGGTTTCACCCGAACGATGAGAAATGACAATTTTCATCTTGTTTTTCTTGGCCAACTTGATGCAATTAATGGTTTCTGTCAGTGAACCAATCTGATTCACTTTAATCAAAACTGAATTGCACGCTTTTTCTTTGATGGCAGTTTCCAGTCTTTTAACATTAGTCACCAAAAGATCATCGCCAATGGTCATAACTCTGCCACCAATTTTTTCTTCCATCATGCACCAACCTTCCCAATCCTGCTCGTGCAAACCATCTTCCACAGAAATCACATTATATTTGGAAATCCATTCGTTATAAATATTCACTAACATTTCGCGAGTGATACCATTGCTTTCCGGTTTGAAGATATATTGCCCTTCTTTCTCATCAAAAAATGATGAAGCGGCCGCATCAATGCCAGTGTTAACCTCAATGCCTTTTTTGTAACCAGCTTCCTCAATGGCACGATTCATGAGTTCCAAGGGTTTTGAATTGCTTTCCAGGCGTGGCGCAAATCCACCCTCATCTCCCACTGCCACGCTCTGTCCTTCAGAAGCCAGAATATCTTTCAACTTATGAAAAATTTCACTGCCAGCACGAAATTGTTCCTTGAACGATTTGATGCCATTGGGCACAATTTTATATTCCTGAATCGAAAGCCCAGAATCACTATGCTTGCCACCATTGATGACATTAAACATTGGGATTGGCATTTTGAATTTGGCTGAAAATCCAAAAGTCTTGGCAATATATTTATACAATGGTACATTTTGCTCCAGCGCCGCAGAGCGCGCCACTGCCAAAGATACGCCCAAAATTGCATTGGCACCCAAGTTGGTTTTATTTTCTGTGCCATCCAAATCCAACATTTTTTTATCAATCTCCGCCTGCTTTTCTGCTTCCATCCCAAGCACGGCTTTTTGAATTTTTTTATTCACATTTTCCACAGCTTGCAAAACGCCCAAACCATTGAATCTTTTTTTGTCACCATCACGCAACTCCAAAGCTTCCAAAGTTCCCGTCGAAGCGCCTGACGGCACCGCTGCCATCGCTTTGATGCCTGATTCCAAAGTGACTTCCACTTCCACTGTCGGATTGCCCCTCGAATCCAAAATTTCCCGTGCAAAAACCTTTTTTATTTTCGACATAAATTTCTATCCTTATTCTTATTATTTACTTATGCTTATTATACCATAATCACAAAAAATCGGCGATTAGCCGATTCTAGACCAAAATAGCCCCCAACTAAGAATTGCCCTTGTTGTTTAATTACTGAATTAATTCAGGAATTTACTCGTTCATTTTTTCTAGCGCATCTTTCATAACCATTGTCGCTTTGCAGTCATCCTCATTATACAGCAAAATTCTTTCCAATTTTTTAGGATCTTTCGTTTCCAAATACTCATTAAACCACTGAATGGAAAGCGCGCCGGACGGTGTTTCGTCCCGCCATTTGAAACCTAAAAATTGTGCTATTTCCTTGAGTGAATAACTACCTAACGGCCAATCTGTATGTTTCAGGATTATATCATTATACAAATCAATCACATTCGGATTAGCGAAAAAACTTTCAACTTCTTCGGCGGAAACTGCCTCTGGATATTGTTTTTGCATCTTGCGATAAGTCGTCCGCTCATGCGGTGAATAATAGTAAGCCGCGAAGTCTCCTTTTGGCATCGATCGAATATATTTCCAAAAATCGCCAAATGATTTTTCTTCTGCATCCAGCGTCTTATCTTTGGCAGTAAAATCAACAAATCTTTCACCTGCCGGACTTCTCTCATAAACTCCGTGCATATACACAAATTCTTGCGTCGGGTCATCTTCAATGTCAAAAAACAATTCATAGGAAACTTTGGGAAATTCAATATTTTTATACAGAACAGGATTTTTCTTGTTATGTAAAATATCTGCCCGTGCGATAATCTTGCTCAATGTTTTCTCCGCCACGCCTTTCAAGAAATTCTTGTCTTTCTTTTTTTTAGCCAAAATATCCGCCATGTCAATTTCGCATATTTCTCCAACTTCATTTATACATAAATCCTCATTAATAGTATCCCGCTTGGCTCTGCCGAGAGAAAAAATATTAGTTAGGTCTTTGTTATCTTTGCACCATTTTTTGCAACTAGTATACCACGGGCATAATTTACACGATCCAGCCATGGCCGGCTTATTTTGATCCTCATTAGCCAAAAGAACCTGCGTATTATTTTTGATTCGTTCATAAAATTCCCACCAGCTCATTGCGTTTCTTTTACCCATCGGCGCATCGAGATCATATTCCATTTCCTGCTTATGAATATCAATGATTTTTCCGGTTCCCGTATTTGGCAATCCCAATTTTTTCAGCAGTTCAATATAGAAACAAAGTTGGACGGCATAGTGCTTTTTCGGCTTGCCCTCTTCTTCGAAATCTTCATCCGCACCCTCAACCCCACTTCCGGATTTGATATCCACCGGGACATATTTTCCGTTCGGCATCCGCTTGAGCAAATCCGGAATACCGAGATAATTTTCAAATTTCAAGACTCCCTGATAGATCAAGGGAGTTCCATTTTTGATCGCCTCGATTGTTTTTTCAAATCTCTCTTCAAATGATCCAGAACTCAAATCAAGATATTCGCCCATTTCAGCAACCACATTTTTTTCATGCGCCACTCCGCGCTCCCACAACATCTGCACAAACGGATTAGTCTCCTGAATTTTCTCATCCTGCGGACCATAAGCATCCCGCCACACTTTGTGCGGGCATTTGATGTAATCATACAGTTTTGATGCGGTGATGTTTTTCATATTAACTATTGAATTTCCCGTTCTCTTATTTTTTGCAATCTTTCTTTCCAGTTATCAGGAAACCCCATATGTGAAATTCCTATCTTATGTTCCACGATAATATCTTCTAACTTCTCAACCCAACCAGATGTTGGATTGAATTTGCAATTTATTGCGTGCATCACAACTAAATAATTAAATAGCCTATTTCCATTGGAATTGTTAAATAATTTTCTATAGAATCCATGTCACTGATATATCTTCACAATAAAATCATTATTCCAAAGACGAGCATGATGCGCACATGAGTTTCGAAGCACCGAAAGGGCATATGCCCAATTTGAAATGAAAGCCTTATTGATTCCGTAGCTGTTTGCGACAATCTCTTGATTTTCTAATTTTAATTGGTTGAAAATCTTAACAGCCTGACCAAAAGAAAGCGCTTCAATAATCATCCACGCTGGAGGATGTTTTGGCGTATTATATTTTTCATAATAATGTCTTATGCATTCTTCCTTTGACACGACTAGATCATTCAACATTTTCATAATACGCACATCATATTTTTCACCGTCCTGAAAAAAATTATGACTTGCGATCCAAAATGGATCGCCTGTTTTTATAGATATTTCGTACACAAGATGACATTTGAATGATTTTTCAATTCGCTCAAGAACATCAAGTAAAAGAAGTCGCAGCTTTTGATCAAAAACATAAATATTCAAAACATCTTCAAAATTAGTACCGGCTATAAATAAATCATTCCTTTGAAAATGCTTAAAATAAACAGAGAGATGATAATAACTAATATTTCTCAGGTATCTTTCCAATTTTTTATCATCATCCACAACAAGACCTCTCTCTTTTAGAAGTTTTATTTGATCTTCAATTTTCATCGGAAATTTATTATATTCCATTTTCCTAATTTTACACCACCGTGATACCTCATTTAAAAATCTAATGATGAGCCCTTTCGATTTTTCAAATAAAAAACCTAGGATTCTAACAATTAATCTATCAAATATTAAAAAATTAGATACGCGATAGTTTTTTATCAATCTCT